>Ga0272441_10000086_pt1 | contig 197749 bp, 156 predicted proteins | sample SSMProp6N_FD_193582 | JGI IMG/M metagenome (GOLD analysis project Ga0272441, IMG submission 193582) | Marine sediment archaeal communities from Little Sippewissett salt marsh, Falmouth, MA, United States - SSM-Prop-6N | ecosystem: Environmental > Aquatic > Marine > Wetlands > Sediment ...
TACAATACATGGTAAATGTCAATGAAAAATTACAACATATTGGCCTTTCGTCTGTTTATCCATGGCTCAATAATAGGGTAATACGTATTCAGTCGTAAAAAATCCCCCGAAAACAGAATGTTGTCAGGGGATTTGACTAACGACTATCCTTAAAACGTAAAGTTAGGCTAGCTGAGTAGTTACTATTTGGTAAGCCTAATCAAGAGGTTAAGCACGGTATACTTCTCGGAAGTATTGGGATTTTGTATCATGGGGAATCATTTCCACTTGCTGGTCCGGATGCACCCGGGAGAAGACTTTGATGACGAAGAGATAAAAGGGCGGTTCTTGGAATATTACGGCGATGATAAGGAAATGGTGTTGGGTGAAGGGCAGATACCCCGTCTGCGCGAGAAATGATCCATTCTTTCTGAATACATGAAGGAGATCAAGCAGGGGTTTTCGAGGTTTTACAATCGCAGGCACCGCCGGAAGGGATTCTTTTGGTCCGGCCGGTTCAAAAGCGTGATCGTGGACAACGGTGAAACATTGACCAATTGCCTGGCCTATATCGATCTCAATCCTGTCCGTGCAGGAATTGTGAAGAAGCCCGAAGCATACCGGTGGTCTTCACTGGGATATCATCTTCAAAGGAAAAACGAGCATGAATTCCTCTCCCTGGATTTCGGACTTAAGGAGTTCGGTGTGGAAGGCAAAACGGAAAGGCTCAGATATTACCGCAAGTTCGTTTATGAAAAGGGGCGGGTCGAGGGCGCTGAGAAGGAACGTGAGAATAATTTTGAAGTGACTGAGAAGGATCGCCGGTTTATCGGGGGTGTATTCCCTGAAACGTCTTTCGGAAGCCATCTGAAAGAAAGACAGAGCATCATTTCATTAGGCGGCACGGAATCTTTAAAGATTCACGGCCGCATTTTATCCTTCAATCATATCCACTTGTCATTTACCCCTCCTAATCGGCAGTATTACCCTGCTCAAATCCCGAATTTTTCTTAAGAAGAGAGTCCGTACGCATTTGGCGTTTCAAAATAAAGTGAAAATCATTAACCAGAATAATTTACCCGTCCCCTAAACTTTTGGCGTAAGTGAAAATGAGATTCCGCTGGATGGATTCAAGCAGGATCTGACTGTAAGGCCATTGACAGTCTTCGTTCAAAAGCAGATAATTCCATGATTTAACTTACTTGAACGTGGAGGCGACATGGACCAACGTCCCGTCATCGGCATAACCTTGGGTGATCCTTCCGGGATCGGTCCGGAAATCGTCCTCAAGGCCCTCTCGGATGTGGGGATCTACGACATCTGCCGGCCCTTGGTCATCGGCGATTCGGGGGCCCTTTCTTCGATCCGGACGGGATCGGGGAAAACGCCAATCCAAGGCATCCGGGCCCCTGCACAGGCCCGAGGCAAACCCGGACACATAGACCTTTTGTCCCTCTCCGCGCTGAAGGAGAGAGACAGGATCCCGGGAAGACCCGCGGTCGAAGGCGGCCAGGCCATGGTGGAATATATCCGCAAGGCCGTGGAACTGGCCCTGCAGGGTGAAATCGGCGCCATGGTCACCTGCCCTATCAGTAAAATCCTGATGCAGCAGGCAGGATGCCCCTTTGAGGGACATACCCAGTTCATTGCCCATCTGACGGATACATCAGACTACGTCATGATGCTGGCAGGGGACAGACTCCGGGTCTCCCTTGTCACCATTCACTGCGCCTTGAAAGACGTCCCGGACTGTCTGAATCAAACCGGGGTATACAAGACCGTCGTCATCACCTCCGAGGCCTTGCGCCGGGATTTCGGCCTGAAGGACCCCCGGATCGCCATAGCGGCCCTGAATCCCCATGCCGGAGAGTCTGGCCTCTTTGGAAAAGAAGAGGAGGAAATCATCAAACCCGCCCTGAAGAGGGCCGAGGCCGAGGGGTTTCATACGGAAGGTCCCTTTCCGCCGGATACGATCTTTCACAAGGCCGCGGCCGGCGGGTTCGACGCCGTCGTGGCCATGTACCACGATCAGGGATTGATCCCCTTGAAGCTGCTCCATTTTTCCGATGCGGTCAATGTCACGCTGGGTCTTCCCATCATCCGGACCTCCGTGGATCACGGCACGGCCTATGACATTGCCGGAAAGGGAATGGCCGATCCCTCGAGCCTCAAGGCCGCGATCAGGATGGCCGTCACCTTGGTCGAAAACCGGCAAAAATTCAAGCGACAGGCAGCGGAGGCCCGAGCGTAAGGAATCCTGATCCCGAGGGCTCGGCTTTGGCTTAACCCCAAAGGGGTATCGATGACATGAACCCGAGCATATAATGTATAAGTACTTCGATTCGCAAATACTGTGACATATTTTCAAGTTGAAAAGAGCATTTACCGCCCGCTTCGCTCAAGACGCCAAGATCGCCAAGATGTGGTTTTTTATCGATTCGAAAAAGACTTTGCGGCCCTTGCGCCTTTGCGGTTCAATACAACCATGGATCTGAGCGAAATATTCGAATTTTCCACAACGAAAGGGCCATTGCAGCGTTATCTTTGGCGCCGTTTACAATGAACACCGAATTCATAAAAATTAGAGGGGCTCGCCAGCATAACCTCAAAAATATCTCACTCGATATCCCCCGGAACAAACTGGTGGTCATCACGGGTCTTTCCGGTTCCGGTAAATCTTCCCTGGCATTCGATACCATTTATGCCGAAGGCCAGAGGCGATACGTGGAATCCCTTTCAGCCTATGCCCGCCAATTCCTTGAGCAGATGGACAAACCGGATGTGGACGCCATCGAGGGGCTTTCTCCCGCCATTTCCATCGAACAACGCTCTACGAGCCGGAACCCGCGCTCCACCGTCGGCACGGCAACGGAAATTTATGACTACCTGCGACTGCTCTTTGCCAGGATCGGACATCCCCACTGCCCTCAGTGCGGCCTGGAGATCTCTTCCCAGACCACCCAACAAATCGTGGACCAGATCATGGATATGAAGGAGGGGACACGTGTTCAGATCCTGGCTCCTCTGGTGGAGAGGAAAAAGGGGGAATATGTTCAACTCCTCCGGCGCCTCCGAAAAGACGGTTTTACCCGAATCAAGGTAGATGACGAAATCCGACTCCTGGATGATGACATCGTTCTCGACAAAAACAAGAAGCACACCATCAGTGTGGTGGTCGACCGGCTGATTATCAAAGAAGGCATCAGACGGCGCCTCACGGATTCCATGGAACTCACCCTGAACCTCTCGGACGGCAAGGCCCTCCTGGATGTCATCGACGAGAGAGAAATCCTTTTCAGCCAAAAGGCGGCCTGTATCAAATGCGGCATCAGTATCCCGGAGCTCACGCCCCAGATGTTCTCCTTCAATAACCCCCAGGGGGCCTGCCCGGATTGCAGCGGTCTCGGGATCAAACGGCATTTTGACCCGGAGCTCATCGTTCCGGATCCTTCACTCTCGCTGAAAGAGGGTGCCCTGGCCCCCTGGGGAAAACGAACTTCCGGGTACTACCATCAAATGCTGGTCGCCGTCTGCAGACACAATCATGTGGATGTTTACACCCCCTTCCGGGATATCCCCAAAAAGGTCCAAGAGGTCTTCCTCTATGGTTCCGGCAAGGAGGAAATCACCTTCGACCTGGAAGGAGAGAATCACCGCCACTCCTTCAGACGTCCCTTTGAGGGGATCATCCCCAACCTGGAAAGGCGTTATCGAGAGACAGAGTCCTACCAAGTGCGGGAAGACATCGACAAATACCTGAGCATGCGCCCATGCCCAGCCTGCAATGGGGCGAGACTCAAACCCGTCAGCCTGGCCGTAAAAGTCGGGGGCAGGTCGATTCACGAACTCACATCCCTTTCCATTGAGAGGGTGTACGCCTTTTTCAAGGACCTGAAGCTCGGCAAAAAAGAGCAGGTTATCGCGGAAAGGATTATGAAGGAAATCACGGAGCGGTTGGGGTTTCTGAACAGTGTCGGGCTCTACTACCTCACCATCGACCGCCCTTCAGCCACTCTCTCAGGAGGGGAGGATCAGAGGATCAGGCTGGCCACTCAAATCAGTTCAGGTCTCGCCGGTGTACTCTATGTCCTTGACGAGCCGAGTATCGGCCTCCACCAAAGGGACAATCTCCGCCTGCTCGAAAACCTCCGGCGCCTCAGAGACTTGGACAACACGGTCCTGGTGGTGGAGCACGATTCAGAGACGATCCTTTCAGCCGACTATGTTATCGACATAGGACCCGGTGCCGGAATCCAGGGAGGGCATATCATCTTCGAAGGAACGCCGGAAGCATTGATGAAAACCAAGGATTCCCTCACGGGCCGATATCTCTCCGGCAAGCTGCAGATCCCCGTCCCCGAGTCCAGACGCCCGGGCAACGGGAAAAGGATTCTGATCCAGGGGGCCCGACAAAACAACCTCAAGGACATCAATGTGGAGGTCCCCCTGGGGACCTTGACCTGTGTGACGGGCGTTTCGGGTTCCGGAAAGAGCAGTCTCATCAATGAGATCCTCTACCCCTCCCTGGCCCGGGAGCTTTACCGTTCCAAGGCCAAAGTGGGACGGGTCGATGCCGTCAAGGGCATACGCTATATTGATAAGGTCATCAGCATCGATCAGAGCCCCATCGGACGGACCCCCCGATCCAATCCGGCCACCTATTCCGGGGTCTTCACTCACATCCGTGAACTCTTCTCAATGCTCCCCGACTCCAAGATGCGGGGATACAAACCCGGACGATTCAGTTTCAATGTCCGCGGCGGACGGTGTGAGGCCTGTAACGGGGATGGGATTATCAAAATCGAGATGCACTTTCTTCCCGACGTCTATGTCACCTGTGAAGCCTGCAGAGGGCTTCGTTTCAATCGGGACACTCTGGAAATCAAGTACAAGGGCCGGCACGTCGCCGACGTGCTGAACATGACCATCAACCAGGCCTATGCCTTTTTTGAAAATGTCCCGAGCATCCGGCAGAAGCTCAAGACTCTTCTGGACGTAGGCCTCGGGTATATCAAGCTGGGGCAGTCGGCCACAACCCTCTCGGGTGGAGAGGCCCAGCGTCTCAAGCTCTCCAAGGAATTGAGCAAGAGGAACACGGGAAAGACCCTCTATCTCCTGGACGAACCCACCACGGGTCTTCACTTTGCGGATATCCGGAAACTTCTCGAAGTCCTGAATCACCTGGTGGCCCTGAACAACACGGTCGTGGTCATTGAGCACAACCTGGATGTCGTCAAAACGGCGGATTACGTCATCGATCTTGGACCCGAGGGGGGAGAAAGAGGGGGCTATCTTGTAGGTAAAGGCAGTCCCGAGGAATTAGCGGACATTGAAACTTCCTATACCGGGCGCTTCCTGAGAAAAGTCTTAGCTAGTGCCCATCCGGAAATGGAATCAGGGCACGCGTGAGTTTTCAATTCAGAAATGAGGCATTTTTTGCAAGTTCAAGGAAAACAAGAGGTTGCGCGGAGACGTACGAGCAGTACGTCGCACAAGAAACCTCGCAGTTTGACGCGGACCTGTCCCGTCGCAGGCGGGGAATTGCGAAAAAGGGCCATTTCTGGATGAAAACTAGCTAAATCGATTTGCCGAGATAATAGATCAGGTACTCCAAATGGCATATTGTGAAAAAATGCACATAGTAGCCCCAAAAGAAGGCCCCGGAAAGGAGCCTTCTTCAGAGGACTTGGAATCAGCCCAAAATTGCCTTTATAACACCCTCGAAAGTCGGGACCTTAAGGACCAGCAAGAGGCAAATCACGAAGGCATAAATACACAGGGACTCGATCAGGGCCAGACCGATAATCATAGTAGTCATGATCTTGCCGCCTGCCTCCGGATTCCTGGCTGTTCCCTGGAGTGCCCCGTTAATGGCGTTGCCCATACCAATGCCGGTACCAAAAGCCGCCACACCAATTCCGATTCCACAGGCAATTGCGACGCCGAAGAAAATCCATAATCCTGCCGACTGCGCAGACCCATCCGCCGCAAGAGCTGTCGAAGCCATTGCCAAGATAAAAAACATCGCCAAAACTCCGAACAAACCTTTCTTCATACGCACCTCCTCCTATTTGTTTGTCGCCTTCTTCCAAAAGGCTTATGGTTTTTATTTATTGTATCTCACATCGCTGTCGTGGGGCATGACATTGTCCTGAAATTCCGACGCGTTCAGATCCGATATCATCACGTTTCAGCGTTTGAAAAAAGGTTCAAGATGAGGTTGAAATATTTCCAGCCGGAATCAGTGGGCCTCTTCCATCGCACCCACAAAATAGATAATGGAAAGAAGCATAAATACCAGTGCCTGAATAAAGCTTACGAGGATTCCCATAATGAGGATAGGCAACGGAGCAAGATAAAACCCAGCCAACATGAAAAGGATACCGAGCACCGTTTCTTTTCCGAAAATATTTCCGAAAAGCCGAATGCTCAATGACATAACGCGGGCAAAGTGCCCGATGAGTTCGATGGGAAACATCAAAGGCGCAAGCACCCAGACAGGGCCCATGAAGTGTTTGACGTATTTTACGCCGTGAAATTTAAAACCGATGATGTGAGTATATGCAAAGGTGCAAAGGGCGAGAGCCAACGTTGTATTCAGGCTGGCGGTAGGAGAAAAAAATCCGGGAATGAGCCCAATAAGGTTACTTACAAAAATATAAAGGAAAACAGTGGCAATAAAGGGGAAAAAAAAGCGTCCTTCCGGGCCGGTAATTTCCACCATAAAATCCTCGAGCCCACCGATAATCACTTCGAAGATATTCTGTCCTTTCCGCGGGATCAATTCGGTCCCTTTTAGTAAAATCACCGTACCTACAATCAGGATGGCCATCACCAGCCAGGAATGGATGACATGCGTGTATTCGTGAGCGAAGTGTCCGAGTCCGATCGCGGCCAGAATCTCATTAAGAAAGAAAAAGTGGTGCTCCATGATTACGTCCCTCTCCCTATTTTCATACGCCAAGCCCTTTGAACGGCAAAAATGACGATGCTGAAAAAAACAGTGGAAAGCCCTACGGCCAAACCGACAGGCCCGGCCCATTCCCACCTCAACAGGCAATAGAGGATGACTCCTAAGGCCAGCAGGCGAAGGTAGAATTTTGCGATGATGAATACTTTTGTCTTACCGGTGGTCGTCTCCGACGAGAACGCACGCGAAATACTATGTTGCATAAAATTGAAATTGGCTATAACAACCAATCCGCCCAAGATCACTCCCGTCGTAAAGGAAGCGGTTGTCAGGAAATAGCTCAGAGTAGATAAAACAAGCAGAACGCGCCAGTTGTAAGCACTCAGAACCTTGTAATGGCTTTGCCAGTCCATCTCTTTTATAGCAAACTCAAACGTCTTTTGCTTTCTTATACATGATGTAAAGGTTTCTGAATGCCGCAATGATGCCAAATACGAAGAAGACCAGAAAGAGCCACGGTGAGGTTCCGAATTTCTTGTCGAGGTAGTATCCGAAGAAGGCGCCCAGGCAGATTGACAGGGCCATAGTCAGGCCTAAGGTACTTAGAGAACCCAGGGTCCTGATAAGCTTCTTGGTTTCATTATCCATAAAGCTCGAGAATGGAGGGTCTACTTTTCAAAAGCTAAAGTGGCTTGATGTATTTAACATACGAGTTCAATTGAAGTCAATACCTTTTGTTCTGAAACTCACGAAAACTCTTCTCGGCACAATCAATGGTTTTTTGGATACTTACCTCGTCGTGGGCCAACGAAACGAACCAGGCCTCAAATGGAGACGGGGCAAGATAAATTCCTTGATTCAACATCGATCTATAAAAGGCCTTAAAGAGGGAGGCATGACTTGCCTTGGCGGAGACGAAATCGGTCACGGGTCCTTCGGAGAAAAACAGGGACCCGAGGGATCCGATTCTATTCACGGTTGCTTTAAGACCAGCCGCCACCGCTGCCTGTTTCAGGCCGTCAAAAAGGTGTTTCCCCTTTTCTTCCAATGCCTGATAGACATGGCCTTCCCTCAAGACCTTCAAAGTGGCAAGTCCTGCGGCCATGGCCAGCGGGTTCCCCGAGAGGGTCCCCGCCTGATAAATATCGCCTTCAGGGGCCATGCTGTTCATGATTTCCTTTTTGCCGCCATAGGCCCCTACCGGCAGTCCACCCCCGATAATCTTTCCCAGACACGTCAAATCGGGCATGATCCCGTAAAGTTTCTGGGCCCCTCCGGGACCGGCCCTGAACCCGCTGATGACCTCATCGAAGATAAGCAGGGATCCCTTCTCCCGGGTCATATCCCTCAAACCCTCCAAGAATCCTTCTTGGGGAGGAACCACGCCCATATTTCCGGCGATAGGTTCAACGATCACGGCGGCGATCTCCGATCCGAACTTGTCGAAGGCCGCTTTTACACCATCCAGGTGGTTGTATGCGAGAGCGATGGTATGACCGGCCAGATCATCCGGGACACCGGGACTACCCGGGATTGCAAAGGTCGCGACCCCGGAACCGGCAGAAACCAGGAGACTGTCGGCATGGCCGTGATAGCACCCCTCAAATTTGATGATCTTCGTTCTGCCGGTGTATCCCCTCGCCAGTCGGATGGCACTCATGGTCGCCTCGGTCCCTGAATTCACCATCCTCACCATCTCTATGGAAGGGACCATCTCCACAATGGCTTCCGCCATTTTCACTTCCAGTTCAGTCGGAGCGCCGTAACTGGTCCCCAAAGGCACCCTTTCCCGAATTGCGCGGACGACCTCCGGGTGCCCGTGCCCGAGAATCATGGGGCCCCATGAGCAGACATAATCTATGTAACGGTTGCCGTCCACATCCCAAAGAAAGCACCCTTCCGCCTTTGAGATAAAGGGGGGATCTATCCCCACCGATTTTCCCGCCCTTACCGGGCTGTTGACGCCCCCCGGTATCAATTCTCTGGCCTTTTCAAACAACGTCCTGGATTTGTCACGCATTGAACGCTCCTTGGAAGATGACGAGTGTTACGTATCGAGTTATTCGAAAGGCCCTCAATTCTCGTCAATAATCCTTTAGCATTATAAGAATTTCATACCTGTATGGATTTTTGGAAAAACTGTGCATAGATGAGAAGCCGCTCCTTGGGCCAGGGTATTTTCCTCATGATCTCCTCTTCAAATTCACACGAAATTTCTTTTTTTAAGAGTCCACCGCAGGTGGACATTGTATAAAATCGCGTAGCGATTTTATTTAGAAATAGGCCATGCTCGTCTTTTTAAATTCCTTTTCACTAAAAAGAAGAGCATAGTCCTTGATTCCCGCACGCGCGGACAATTTTTCGGCAATACGGTAGCAGGCCTCCCCGTCCTCACCGTGCACCATGGTATAAAGGCTATATTTCAGATCCTTTTGGGGACGCCTCTGATAGCAGTGGGTCACTTGCCGGAAACCGGCCATGATCTCTCCCACCTCCTTGATCCTCTCTTCCGGAACGACCCAGGCGACCATGGCATTGGAGCTGAACCCTGCTTCCTGATGCCGAAGGGTAGCGCCGAACCGCCGGATAATCCCATCTTCCTTCAGGATACTTATCCTCTTGACCATTTCCTCTTCAGTGATCCCAATATGCCCGGCCATGACGGCAAAGGGCCTCGGATCGAGCGGCAGATCCCCCTGGATGAGTTGAATGATTTTTTTATCTATTTCGTCTACCATGTCCGGCTGTTGTGAATGAATGTCGATGACGGCAAAAAGGCAAGCCATTGAATATACATAAGAGTTTCATGCATGCGCGTTTTCATTTAACGGCATTGAACATCCTGAAATGAGCAACCATACCCATGACGCAATATCCAATCCCTGCACCGTTGTCAAGGACAAAGCCCGAGCCCTGATCACCATCAAGGCATCATCTGTCCCGCGCATCGCGGGATTTCGCAAGCTCAACTTGCACATATCTGATACCTTGCTGGTAATCAGGAATGACCCTAAATATCCCGATTTAAAACATGACATACAAATTAGGCGGTGGATTTATACCGAGCATCATGCTTGAAAAGGACGTTCAAATCCTATACCATGCCCGAATAAACATTTTGACCCCCTTGCCCTGTTAAGGAGGTTCGAGAAGACCCGGCCGCGTGCCGATGGATCATGTCAAAAGCGCCGTCCTCTTGTTCGAACAAACCTCCGGGCACGGGTCGCGTTGTGGAAAAAGGAGAGGTGAAAATATTGGCCGATCTTCCTATTATGAAAATTGCAGAACAACGAATCAGAGAGGCCCAGGAAAGGGGTGAATTCGATGATCTTCCCGGTCGTGGTCAACCCCTGAAGATTGAAGATGACAGCAATGTCCCTGAGGACCTCCGTCTTGCCTACAAAATATTGAAAAACGCAGACTGCCTCCCCCCGGAAATCGAGGCCAAAAAGGAAATCAGGCAAATGGAGGATCTTCTGGAAAATATCCCTGACGAAAAGGAAAGATACAAGCTCATCAAAAAGATCAATTATCAAATCACGAAACTCAACATGATGGGCAGGAAATCCCCTCTTCTCGAAGAAAAAGAAATCTACTTCAAAAAGGTCGTCGACAAAATAGGCAAGGAATGACCACCGGTCGGCCGAATCAAATCAGGCCGAATTGTTGCGTTGGATCTTACACGGCCCCTGACCCGATTTCTAAAGCTTTTTATTGGTAACGAGACTCCCTGTCACGTCTCCGATCCGGTCGATGTCTTTCTCTACACAAAATCGTCTCAGGCCTTCTACAATGTCCAGGGTGGCTCGGGGATTAATAAAATTGGCCGTTCCCACCTGAACGGCCCGGGCGCCCGCGATCAGGAACTCCATGGCATCCCGCCAGTCCATGATGCCACCGATCCCGATCACCGGAATCTTTACGGTCTGCGCCACCTGATAAACCATATGTACCGCAATGGGTCTGATGGCCGGTCCGGATAGACCACCGGTCATATTGGCGAGCATCGGAGTTCTTGTTTCCACATCGATGACCATGCCCGTCAGGGTATTGATGAGAGACAGGGCATGGGCGCCGGCCTCCTCAACGGCTCTGGCAATGACACGGATGTCCGTGACATTTGGAGAAAGCTTAACAATAACGGGCTTATCCGTCCGGTCAAGGACGCTTTCCGTTACCTTTGCGGACATGGCCGGATCGATCCCGAAGGCCATTCCCCCCTGCTCGACATTGGGGCAGGAGATATTGACCTCTATGGCTGAGACCCCTTCTACCCCTTTCAGGGCGGCCGCCAATTCCCCGTACTCATCGATATGATGCCCGTAGATATTGACGATCACATGGGTGTCCAGACCTCTGAGTTCGGGCAATTTCTCTTCTAAAAAAGTCTCGATGCCGATATTGGCAAGCCCGATGGCATTCAACATGCCGCAGGGGGTCTCTACGATCCTGGGCGGCGGATTCCCGGCCCTGGGTTTCAGGGAAAGACCCTTGACGACAATCGCGCCCAGTTTATTGAGGTCCACCAGAGGGGCGTACTCCCGGCCGTAACCAAAAGTCCCGGATGCCGTCATGACCGGGTTCTTCAGTTCCAAGGGTCCAATTTTCACGTGCAAATCGGGGGCTGAAAAATTCCGCATGTTTTATCTCTTAACTTGTGCTCATCCGGAAACAACCATTACCGGATTCGCGCTAAAAGCCATCCAGAAGTCATGTCTTTCTCGATGGTCACGACTTAGATTCCAGACCAATCGATGGCCTCGGCCGGAAAAACCGGTCCGTCCTGGCAGACATGAAAGTAGGCCCGTTCCTGTTCCCGGTCGGCCGGAACCGCGCAACCCTGGCAGGCCCCGAGTCCGCAGGCCATATTCGCCTCGAGGGAAACCTGACAGGAAATCCCCCGCCCCATGGTCATGGCCGCGGCCGCCTTGAGCATGGGCTTCGGCCCGCAGGCAAAGACGGCCAATGATTCTGCCTTAGATGAATACGCTTCGAGATCCCCCTTGAAGAGATCCGTGACAAAACCCCCGAAACCCCGGCTTCCGTCATCTGTTGAAACAGACACACTCAAAGGGGCCAACCCGAGGTGTTCCGTCGTGATGATTTCCGCTGCAGTAGGAAACCCCATCAAAAAACGCAGATCCCTGCCCGTCAACTCCTGCGCAAGAAAAAAGAGCGGCGCAACGCCTATACCCCCTCCCAAAAGAACAGGGAGAACGCCTTCCTCAGAAAGACCGAATCCCCGACCCAGGGGCCCCAGGACGGAGATCTCGGCTCTCTCCGCCAGTCGAGTCATCAGAGCCGTGCCCTTCCCGACCACACGGTAGAGTATGAGGAACACATCATCCCGCGTTCCGCAGATGGAAAACGGCCGCCGCAGGAGGGGATCCAATCCGTCACCGACACGGAGCATGACAAACTGTCCCGGCTTTGCCTCTCCAGCGATCTCAAGGGATCTCAGGCCCATCAGCCAGGTATACCTCGTGACCGGTTGATTGGAGACTATTTCTGCACGCTGTTCGATCATCATAGGGAAAGATATCCCATAGAGGGCCTTTAGTGAAGAAATTTTTATTTTCATTCGAGCCGAAACGTTTCGTATTTTTCGGGCATACTGGATCTTTCGGCCGGCCCCAGCCGGTGACCGAACAGAACGGAACGGTCTGCATAATTGAGCAGCATAAGCATGAGTTCTCCGCCCCTGAGGAGACCCAGGCAACCCGGAGCTGCGCTGATCTCATCAAAGTTTTTCACCCCGTCACGGCGCACGTTGGGGCCTGCAATCGTCAGGGGGACGGGTTCACCCGAATGAATCAGGGCGGAAACGGTGGGGGTTGAATGATCGGCCGTGACCGCAACGATGAGATCATCCCGGCTCTCCAGGGCCTCGGCCAGGTCCGCCATGCCCCGGTCCAGCGCCGTAACGGCCGCCGCCTTCCCCTCGGGATCCCCTTTGTGGGCCGCCTCATCCGGGACCTTCGTATGGACATGAATGAAACCATGGGTATCGTCGGCCAATGCAATCCCTATGCGCTCCCGCAGGTCCTCACCGGGATCATCGCTATCCTTTGCCTGGATAAAGGCGAGACCCAGCTCCCGGGCCAACCCTTTAAAAATAGCGCCGGAGGCGATAAACATGCCTGGAAGGCCCCATTTCTGCTCAAAGGGTTCCGGTTGGATCCGTCTGCCGCTTCGTTGGGTGACCAGAAAATTGGCCGGAGGCAGTCCTTTCGCCGCCCGGGTCCGGTTCGCTTCGTGATCCGTCAGCACCCTGTGGCACCAGGAAAGGTATTCATTCAGGGCCAGGGCCGTCCGTCCCGCCTTTGCCGGTTCGGGGTTTTCGGTGAGAGGAAGCACCCTCGCCAGGGGCATTCCCGTCACCATGGGATCGGAATCGGATATAAAGGGCGACACGCCGCCGCTCATGACCAGGATGGCATCGTTTTGCCGGGTCTTTTCGAGACGAAACCGGACGCCCCCTGTCTCGTAGTTCCTGATGGCATGATACAGATTCCCCAGTCCGCTTTCGTCCCCGCTAATCTCCTTCCTTCCCCGGGTCAGGATAGGCACGTTCTTCTCCCGGCAAACCCCGGAAAGATGGGCCAGGGACAGAACGTCCTCATCGCGGAAAGCCACATCGTACCCCACGGCTTCCAGGAGACCTCGCCCCGGAAAAAATTCCGGGTCATATCCAAAAAGAAAATAGTGGGCCGTTTCGCTGGGCAGGCAACGGCCGGGCCGGGAGGCGTGGAAAAGACCGTTGCTTCCCAATTGTGCCAGTCGATCCAGATTAGGGGTATAGGCCGCCTGAAGGGGGGTGCGGTTATCCAAAACTTTGTATGAACGGTCGCCTAAACCGTCCAGCAGGACAAGAATTATTTTCATAGAGAACCCAGATAGGCATCAATGATCTTTTTGGTCTGAAGGAGTCCATGCGGCTCGTGGATCTCTGCGACCCACCAGGGACAACCGATTTTTGTCAAAAGGGCAAGGCGCATCTCCATGTCTTCCAATCGATGGGGAGGAATGTGTCCGACCCCTGGAATCTCTTCGTGATAGAGATGGGCATTGAACACCCGGTCGCTGTGAGGTGTGACAAAATCTTCAATGGCGTATTGATGGCTGGCAACCGATTCGCACACATAGGCATGCCCGATATCAAAAGTTACGCCCGCACCGCTCCTTCGAATCAGTTTCTCGAAAAGGTTCGGCCTGCTGGTCCATCCCCAGGCCAGATTTTCCAGGCAGACCATCACCTGATATTGAGATCCGAATTGCACGAGGCGTCTCAGATTGTCTATGGTGGCATCCCACGACAGGGGCTCCGTCGTATCCCGGCCCAGCCCGATATGAATCGTCATGTATCGCCCGCCCACCTTGGAAACGAGGCGGATAATGTTTTGGAAAAGGTTTTCCGCGATTTTGGCCTCAGCCGGATCGTCGTGGCCGAGATCGGTCTGATAAAAAGGGCAATGGTAGCGGACCTCCATGGGGGCTAAAACGGTCTGCTCCGCGACCCATTTGGATTGATCGGAAGGTGTCTCAGGTATCTCATCGAGATGAAAGGACCATTCGATCCCGGCGAATCCGTTTTCAACAGCAAACGCCTTCATTTCCCGAACATCGGAGAAGATATTACACATGGCCGATTTTGGTTTCATGGGTTATGACCCCGAATTTTTCATACGGGCATTGACCGTCATTTTTTCCAGGCTCAGTTTGATCACATCCCTGGACTTTTCCGTTCTTCCCATGTGCTCATCGAAAAACGCCCGCACCTCTTCTTCCCGCCCGATCCCGCCGAACGGCAAAATGGCTGCAATCACCCTCTCGTAATGCGCGGGATGGAGTTCTTCAAGCGCCTTTTGATTGGTAAGATACCAATCCCACATCGAATCGACGGCATGAGGATTCACGGCAAAGGCCGAAACCGGAACAAAACGGTTCCTCGGCGGGACCTGCTCCAGGGTGAAGGTCCGGGCCGCGTCTATCAACGACGCCTCACTGAAGCACCCCATGGCGGTGAGAATATTCATCCTCTCATGTTCATTTTCAGAGATACCGAAACGCATTGCAAGCCAGTCAAAGGCCTCACGGTCCCCCAAAAGAGCGCCTGCCTGCATGGCATTCTTCATGATGTCCGGATGGACCTTCTCTCCCGCTGTGAGGGATCGGAATCGCGTCACGGCAAAGTCTGCTGCTTCTTCGGACCCATACACCAGACAATGCCACAGAATCTGATCTCTCAAAACGGATGTGACGACCGCCTCGTCAGGGCGGGGCTCATAGCCGATGTTTCTGAGCACCCTTTCGAAGAGTGCTTTGCCCAGAAAAGCCGTATCCTTAATGTCCTTTCCCAAAATCAGATGGGTATGAAAAAGGTTCGAAGCGATACTTGTCAGGGGGAGAAAGGCGTCTTCACGGGTGTAGTGGGAAATGAAGTCCAGATAGTCACGGACGGGCACATCCCCTCTTCTCACAAAAGCATATAGATCGTCCTGGAGTCCCCATCTGTCTTCAGGGGAAAGCACCTTGTCTTCCGCCTTGGCGGCGAGTGCCCCGAGATTTTCCGGATCATGGTACCGGACCCTGTAAAACCCCCTCTGCCCCGCGTTCACCTTGTAGGCCAGGGCATCCGGCCCGATATCCAGACTTGTCTCTCTGGTATCCAAGAGCGTCGTCAGGCACCTCTTCTCTCCATTCCGCGCAAAAACATCTATATCAAGGGGAATCAGCCATGGCTCGCCCGGCGCCCCCGGCAGAAAAGAAAAGCGCGACTGGGAGATGAGCAGTTTATCACCTCTCCTTCGAACGTCGACAAGAGGAAAGCCGGGTTGTTCGATCCATCCTTTCATCATCCGGCTCACGGGTTTGTCCGACACGGCTTCCAGGGCCTCCCACAGATCGTGGCTGGAGGCGCAGGCGTAGGCGTGGCCTTTCAGGTACCGCTGCAGGCCCTCTTTAAATGCGACCTTCCCCACATAGGCCTCCACCTGTCTCAGGACACTTCCACCCTTGTTGTAAATGATGGGGGCGCTGGCGGCATTGATGACCACGTGTTCTCCGCCCGGAAGCTCTATGGGGAAGGTCTCCTGCAAGGCGTCACGGTCCAGGGCCACTCGCGTCTGACCTATGAGGAACTGATCCCAAACGCCCCATTCAGGGTAATAGTGATGGACAACACCGTAGCCGAAGTAGGTGGCAAAGCTCTCGTTGAGCCAGAGATATTTCCAGTCGGCGGGCGTGACCAGGTTTCCGAACCATTGATGGGCGATCTCATGGGCAATCACTTCGCAGATTCTCTCCTCCCCCGCCCTGGAGACGATTTCAGGATCATGGAGGAGCAGGTTTTCCCTGAAGGTGATAGCCCCCCAGTTCTCCATGGCCCCTGCGGAGAAATCGGTGACGGCGATCAAATCAAGTTTGGGAAGTGGGTATTTGATGCCGTAAAACCGCTCGCAAAAGGCCAGACACTTCCGGGCAAAGGCCAGACCGAACCGCCCCTGTTCCGATGTGCCGGGCATGGTCGCCGCCCTCAGCAGGATTTCTCCCGGATCTTCGATAATTTCAAATTCGCCGACACCCCAAAAGAGCAGATAAGTCGACATCCGGGGGGTCTTCTCGAATCTGGTGACCAACCGCCCGTCTTCCGTTCGCCTTTCCTCCAGGATCGGCATATTGGAGATGGCCGTCAGCCCTTCCTCTACGATCATTTCGATCTCAAAGGTCGCTTTCTGCGCAGGATGATCAAAGCAGGGAAAAGCCCTCCGGGCGTCGCTTTCCTCAAACTGGGTCACGGCAACGATCTTCTCCTGACCACCCACCAACGTCTTACTCCTGTAAAAACCAAGCATCTTGTCGTTAATTTCGCCGGTGTAATCGATCACAAGCTCTATTAGACCGGAAATCTCCCCGGAAAGCGGAATACTCAAGGTTTCTTTATCGGGATCGAGCGTGAAGGAGCATGCCGTTGACTCACCCCCCTTCCCCACCCTGACACTTCCGATATCCAAATCCAGACTATTCAACGTGATCTCTTTAACCGACTGCGTGCTTTCTACAAGAATTTTCACGCATCCCGAGAATTCGAGATGTCCCAAATCGGGTTCCAAACGGATGGTATAGTGTATGGGTTTGACTTTGCTCATGTTCACCTCACACGGCACGGGTCGGCGTTTCCGCACTCCCGGCTCTCCGGATGATTCTATTTTTAGTCAGGGAAGTTGTCTTCAAAATGTTTAAAAATCTCTGGCAAATTGAATGCCAGTGTTTTAAAAAATTGTAACTGCTTAGCCTCTTGAAACGCATTCAGCAATGGATGGGTCATGACAATCTCTTTTCAAAAACGAGGTTCATCGCCGCCGACGCTGCCCCGTTTTCATCGAATTTCCCACTAGGCCCTCGTTTTTGAAAAGATATTGTCATGACCGAGCACCTTATTTTTTCAAAAAGTTAAACTCATACGAAAAATCCAGGTTCACTCATTCTCGAAGAACACTTTCCGCCCCGATCATGGTCTGGGATACTCGAAAGGCTAATCCAGAAACTTTTTGGGTCGAGAGGATTCCCCCTGCAGCTTGAGATCCTGTAGGATCATCATGGTGGATGTGCCGTGAGCCAATAGCCGGCCTCCCTCATTCTCCACAGAGGCCTCCCCGAGGCAAATGGTTTTGCCCGCCCTCAGGCTCTTGCCTCGGGAGATCAGAATTCCGCCTGAAGCCGGTTCCAGATAGTTGAGTTTGAGTTCCACCGTGGTCATTCCGAGTCCTTCATCGACTTGGGGGAACACGGCCCAGAACGCCGTGGCATCCACCAGGGACGCATAGACGCCCCCGTGCACCTGGCCGAAAGGCTGCAGATGCCGCTCCTGAACCGCCACCTCCAAACGGCATCGCCCCCATTCCAGGTCCCTGATATCCATGGCAATCAAAGAAAAATACGGACTTTGATTGACCTCTCTCATGACCGAGTCGAGATATTCAGGATTAAGTTTCCTCATGGGTGATGTATCTCCCGGTGCCTACCCCCTTAACCCACGGACTCAACCAGGACACGGGCAGTCCCTTTGCCGTAGAAACCGAGCTTTCGAGCCGCACCGGCACTGAGATCTATGATGCGTCCTTTCACGAAAGGACCTCGATCGTTGACCCGGACGATGATCGAACGCCGGTTTTCCAGGTTGGTCACCCGCACATGGGTCGGGAGGGGAAGATATTTGTGAGCTGCACTGAGACCGTTCGGATAAAAGGCTTCTCCGTTGGCCGTCATGTGCCCGCCCTTCTTTTTTCTCGTCTCATATCCGTACCAGGAAGCCATTCCCTTTTCTCTGTAATGTTTCGATTCCTCGATGGACATCGGGACGTAACGCTTTCCTCTGACGACATAGGGAGAATTCTTAACACGCCCCCTTCGAACGGCTTCCTTGGGTGGGAGTCCGTCTACGGATTCGATTTCGTCATGGATAAAGGGCCAGCTCAGTGGGGCGATCACCACATTGAACGTATAGCCCCCCACTTTGTAAACGATTTTCCCTGTTCCGATGGTCGCTCTGGTCGCTCCCTTGGTGACCCAGTAGGTGGTTTTCACCGTACCTTTAGCCACATCGTATGTCTTTGAAAGCATGCTGCATGAAAACAGGGTTGTCAGCCCGGCGAAACACACGAGCAGGAACTTGAATCTTTTCATGCCAGATCCCATGCCCGTCTTCTTTCTTCCTCTCTCATTGCCGGCCTTGTTCCCGCGTTGGTCATTTTCATCGATTGCGCATTCCGCCGTTAATGGCTTTTCACGTTGAACCGCCCAAGTATTGTAACCATACCTTGAATTAACCCTGATTGTCCATTGTCCTTATCCCAAGTCGCGAAAACCACGGGGAGAATTCCCACGGACGAGAGGGCACGGAACATGGGTTGAGTATAGATTTTCCGCTCGAAGGAACAGGGTCTGGTTAGCCTTCACAAGGGCAAATAAATTGAGTAAAGTTAAAGAATGACTTGCATTTAAGGCACAGGACGGTTTAAAAAAGCGAGATTCATTTGGCCTGACGACAAACTCCTAAAATATTGAAAACTTTCTCCTCCCTTTTATCCCCCTTCATTGGGTAAAGGGGACTATTTGCGAAGCCGTCAGGCTTGCGGAGGGAAGGTGAGGACATGACAAGGGAAATCCATTCTAAAAAAACAGAGTCACGTGAAAGGGGCTTTTTGAGGGAAGGCATCAAGGCCGCTTGGCCCATCTGCCTGGGATATGTGCCGATCGGGCTGGCCTTCGGGGTTCTGGCCCAGAAGGCAGGGCTCCAGCCCCTGGAAGTCGGGCTCATGTCCCTGCTCGTCTTTGCCGGGAGTTCTCAATTCATCGCCGTATCCATGATAAGCGCCGGGGCCGACGCTCTGCCCATTATCGTGACGACATTCACGGTCAATCTGAGGCATCTCCTCATGAGTTCTTCCCTTTCCCTTTACCTGGGGAGACTTCAAAGGGGCTGGATATCCCTTTTCTCTTACGGAGTGACCGACGAGAGTTTCGCGGTTAATCTCACCAGATTCAGAGACGGCGGCTGGCATTGGCGCCCGGCCCTGGTCCTGAACCACACGGCCAACCTGGTGTGGATCGTCAGCACGGTCCTGGGGGCCCTGGGTGGTCAGTTTATTCCGGCCGGAGCCTTCGGTATCGATTATGCCCTGGTTGCCATGTTTCTCTGCCTCCTGGTCTTTCAGCTCAGAGGAAAGCTTCACGCCGTCACGGCCGTTTTGGCGGGAGTGCTGGCCGTAGTTCTTGCCCTTGCAATTCCCGGCAACGCCTATGTGGTCATAGCCTCCATGGCGGCGGCGACCATCGGCGTCTTCTTAAAACACCTGAGGCCTTCCCTGTCAGGGGAGAAGTCATAACCCGAGTTTTACATACGGAAAGGGCTTTCGAGTAAAGGAGCGGACCCTTTGATTCATTCGGACTATTTATTATTGCTTATCGGCATGGGCCTGGTGACCTACATTCCCCGGTGGGTTCCTCTCTTCTACCTCTCCCGCCGACGACTGCCTCAATGGGTTGTGGACTGGCTGGAACTGATCCCGGTTGCCATCCTGAGCGCCCTGGTCCTCCCTGAAATCATGACGCTGGGGGATCCCCGCGAATTCGTTCTTTTAAATCCAAAACTTCTCGTGGCCGTGCCCACCTTCTTCTTTGCACTCAAGACAAGATCCCTTGGAGGGACGGTGATACTCGGCATGCTTCTTTTCTGGCTGGCGAAAAAATTCTTCTAACGGACCCTGTTCCTCATATCCACCGCCTCATTCGCATATCAAGTCTGAAATAAGTATATTTAGGGGAATACCTGATCACCAGCAAGGTAATAGATATGTGCAAGTTGAGCTTGCAAAATCCTGCGATGCGCGGGACAAATGATGCCTTGAGGGTGATCAGGGTGTTCGACGCTCTCTATTCCCGATCCCCTCTCTCTTGTTCATACGCTCCAAAAGGTGCCTGACCCTGGCTCGGGTATTGATGAGGTATGCCGGTTCCGGTTGCTTGGGATAGGTGAGATGCTCCCACTCGGTGGTCTTGATCCGGTCCACGGTTTTCTCGACATCCCCGGCCGTATCCCGTAAAATGCCCTCAACCTCTTTCACATAAGCCTCCGCGGCTTCCAGGGATTGTATCATGTAGTCCCGGGCATCCTGCCCCGTGAACACCATCTCATGGGCCACGCAAAGGATCTCGGGTTCCAGTGCGATCAACTGCAGCAGCGACCGGCGATAGGCGTCGTAATCCACCAGAAATTCAGAGATAACGCGGCCTCCGATCTCACAACCTGCCGCTTCGGAGGCTATCAGGATCTTTCTCTCCGGTATCCAGTAACTCATGAGATCCCAGGTATGCCCCGGCGTATGGAGTGCCGTGACATGGCAGTCCGGGGCGAGTTCGATAAGCTGCCCCGCCTTGAGGTCCAGATCGAGCGTGAAGGATTTGAAGGGGAGGTCCTTTTCGATCGTCCGACCCCAGTACGGCATGTCCCGGGTTCCCTGCCGATTGAGCCTTGTAATGGCTTGAACGGCACCGGGGTGGGTCAGGATCTCACGGATCCGGGAATGTCCCGCAATGCGCAAGTTCGGCCAAAGGGCCTTGAAATGCCCTGCACCGCCGATGTGATCCCAGTGCGAGTGGGTAAGGAAAAGGTAAGCCGGAGATCGAGCACCCAAGATTCCTTTGATTTCCTGTTCATAGAGGGGCACAAGCACAGAGAAGCCTGCGTCGAAAAGAACGGGCACGGGACCGTCCAGGAGAAAAACCGGCACGGCCGGAATCCCTATGGAATAAAAATCTGATGCAATCTTACCTGTTTCGTGGATGCGCATCTCTCTCAACTCCGGTAAACGCTGTAATTTTACGAAAACATTTATGGCCGCTTCAACTATTTGTCAAGTTCCGTCCTGACCGCCATGCCGATCTTTTCCATAAGATAGGGTTTTCGGATATAGGCCCCTGCACCGAGCTGCTGAGCCTCCTTGACCCTTGCCGTCTCGGAAAATCCACTGACAATGATCGCCCTCTGCTCGGGATGCAATTCAAGGATTTTCCGATAGGTCTCCAACCCATCCATTCCCGGGTCCATGATCATATCCAGAACAACGAGATCGACAGACTGTACTTTCAGATATTCAAGGGCTTCTTCTCCGCTCGAAACCGCAGTTACGGTATAATTGAGCTTCCCCAGGATCCCCGATGCGATCTCCCTCTGCTCGTCCACATCATCCACGACCAGAATGGACTCTTCCCTGCCCTCGAAACGCTCGATGGGCAACGGTGACTTACCTGAGGGCGATTCCCGACGGGTGACGGGCAAATAGAGGGTGAATATCGAGCCCTTTCCCTGTGAACTTTGAATATCGATATATCCCCGGTGGTCCTTCACCGTTCCCCATACCACGGCCATACCTAAACCGGTCCCGCTCCTCCCCATGGCTTTCTTCGTATAAAAGGGCTCGAATATTCTATCCAAATCCATGCGTGAAATGCCGATCCCCCTGTCGGAAACACTGAGGAGTACATAATCACCCTCCTCAACGCTATCGTATCCTCCGATCGGCCGGTCGACATAGCGATTTTTGGTGGTAATACGAATCGTTCCGCCTCCGGGCATAGCTTCTGCCGCGTTGGTCACCAGGTTCATCAGCGACTTTGACAGGTGAATGGTGGAACCGAGGGTGTTCAGCAGGTCCGGTTCAAGATCGGTAACCATACCGATTCCTTCATAGACCCCCTGCAGCCTTTCATGTTCGGGACTATTCAGGTAATCCCTGACGATTTGGTTGAGATTCACCACTTCAGTTGTGGCAACGCCTCTCCTGGCAAGGGTCAACAGGTCTTGAACGATCCCGGCAGCCCTCTCGCCGGATTTCTGAATCGCCAGGATGGATTTCCTCAAGGGACTGTCATGAGGAAGGTCCATCAAAAGCAGCTCAGGATAACTAACGATGCCGGACAAAATATTGTTGAGATCATAGGCCATGGGCACGGTGATAAGGGCTTTGATGTTCTGAGACATCAAAATGTCTTTTTCAGTCGCAGCCTCTTCCGGAAGCTCTTCCACGTTGGGGATAAAGATAGTTTCCCCTTTTTCCAGCCGGCCCATCCACCATGGAAAATCCGGAATGGGCACGTCCTGCAAATTGTCCAACTGTGGCTCGACACCCTTTCGACACCACTCATGGGAATTGAACATGCTCCCCTTTTCACGATCCAGCACAAAGACATAACTCCTGTCGGCCTTTGAAAAGTCACCGACCAGTTTCAAACCCTCCTCGATCACCTTGTCCGGCTCCCCTGCGGTTGGATTGATGAACAGGGTCGAGAGCTCAGAGACCAGCCTTTCCAGTTCCACCCTGTGTCTCAATGCGTCAACCGCCTTTCGGTGCTCGGTGATGTCTTCCACGGTTCCCTCATAATACAGGATCCCGTCCTCCTCCGTCCGTATGGCCCTGGCGCTTTCCCGAACAATGATTTGAGAACCGTCTTTTCTCCGCCAAGTGGCCTCCAGGCCTTTTACAAGGCCGTCTTTTTCAACCAAATCCTTGAACTTTCTCCGGGGATGGTCCGGTTCGTAGCCTTCTTCTTCGAGATTACGCAATGCGAGTTCCTCAAAAGACGCGTAACCGAGCATTTCTACCAGAGCCGGATTGGCAAAAAGGATACGGCCGCCCGGAGCTGTGCGGTAAAGGCCTATCGTGGCGTTTTCATAAAGGCTCTTGAAGCGCCCCTCGCTGTTTTGGAATTTTTTTTCGGCGCTTTCCAGTTTTGAGACAATTCTCAACAGAGAACAGGAAAGCAGAGGCACAAGGATTGCTGGAATGATTGCCGCTATAAGGACATTAACTGCGGCAAAACGTTCCAGCCACAAGGACAGGATCAAATACAAAAGGATCGAGCCAAAAATCGTAAGGCCCGTGAGAAACCCGCAGGTCATAGCGACACCGCGTTGTCTCAGTAATTTGCGGAGCATGGTCGGTCTCCCTTCAGACAAGAGGGTGTGTTACCCTCTTTAGAAAGCTCCAAGAAACAACTGCGTTCCGGCACATGAGATTCATCAATGCAATCATTTTAAAATCGGTTGGAATTTTCAACCGCTACACCCATGCCTAAATCCACTGCCCAATTCACCTATCATGCGACAAAAGTAAAAAATTTTTGACCCGGCAGGTTATCAAACTTATATTTGTGCATGATATTGAGTGTTCTTAGAGAGAGCTGGCATCTTTTGATCGAGTCTTCTGCCTATATTTTATTCGGGTTAGCGGTCAGCGGTCAACTCAGAGTATTCTTGAGTCCGAATGCCGTGTCCCGACATTTAGGGCATGGTCGTTTCAAGTCTGTATTTAAAGCCGCCTTCCTGGGCATTCCCATTCCTTTGTGCTCCTGCGGCGTTTTGCCCGCTGCCGTGTCCCTCAGAAAACAGGGCGCCAATCGAGGTGCGACCACCGCGTTTCTCATCTCCACCCCCGAATCGGGCGTGGATTCCATCGCCATTTCGGCGGTGGTTTTCGGCATGGTCATCGACCAAATCTATATCTCCCTCGATCTCTCCGCCCGGGCCATGGCCGGGGAAGCCGCTAGCTTTATCCCCGCATGGGTTGAATGGGCAGGGGCAATTTTACTGTTGATCCTCTCCATAAAACCGGTTTACATGAGTCTTAAAAATCGCATGGGCCGCTTGACCGCATGGCGACGGAGAAGCGGCATAAGGGACGGGGCCTCATCGACCCAAGGCTCCGTCGACATCCCCTCCTGCACTAGCCCCACCTGAGGCTGCTCCTCCGGATCGGTTCGATCCTGATTTCTCACATTCAGCTAAAGTCCGAATACGGGGTTGCCGATACAATGAGTTAAGAGAATATTTGATCCACCTCCGGAAATCCTGTAGACCGGCACACGTAAGAAACGCCGGGGGTTTTCCGAAATCTTTTAAAGATGAAAGGCCCCCGTTGGCTGACCTGGAAAAATTGTCCGATCTTTTCGCAGATGTCCACTATCAGGAAAACCTTGCCGTCGCAAAGGGCACTGAGACCTGCGTGAGGTGCGGCCGTCCGGCCCATGATTTCAGGAGCCTGCCTGCAATGGTCGAATATAAGGTATCGGCCCTGTGTCAGGACTGCCAGGATGAACTTTTTTCTTCCAAATGAACGAGATCGATAACGGTCACTTCCGGGGGCGCGAGAAAACGCATCGGCGGCCCCCAAGTGCCCGTCCCCCTGCTGACATAGAGGTGACCACCCTTTTCAAGCGCCAGCAACCCCGCATCGATGGGGTAGAGCGTCTTGATAATGAGGCTGAAGGGGAAGATCTGACCCTTGTGGGCGTGACCTGAGAGTTGCAGGTCAAAAAGGCCTGAAGATTTTTGGTTCACAAGGGGCCTGTGCTTCAGCAACAGGGTGAAGCTTTGCTTTTTAAGGCCGGACAGGAGGTCCTCTTCAGAGACCACACTCTTGAGACCGAATCGCTTTCCTGCCGGGTCATCGACCCCCACAACCTGGATCAGGCCACCAACCTGTACACCTTTACCTCGAAGGATTGAGAAACCGGCTGCCTCCGTAAAAGCAAGGGACCGCTTGAGGCCGGCATAGTATTCGTGATTCCCTGTGACCGCAAATTTTCCATATTTCGCCGGTATCTTCCGGATCATCTCTGCCATTTTCGACAAGTCGTTTGTCTGCCCATCCACCAGATCACCCGTCGATACGAGGACGTCCGGTTCGGCCTCTTTGACTTTCCTCAATATTTTTTCAAGCCTGCCTTCTCTGACAATCAGGCCCAAATGAACGTCCGAAATCTGGACGATTCTCACCCGATCGATGCTTTCAGGGATTTTGGAAGAGCGGATGGTTATATGTTCAGATCGAATCCGGCCGGCTTCCAGCATCCCCCAGGCCGCCGTGACAACAGACACTACCAGAGCAATGTAAAAGGCTCCTCCTGGCGAAATGGCCCACCAGGAGGACCCTTCCCTCTGAAAGATGAGTACGACAAGGTGAGCCAACAAACGATACACATCAATCACAAAGGAAGAAGAGATAAAAAGAAAAAGGATTCCCATCCATAGGTATCCCGCAAAGGCCAGCGATCTCGCGACGGATTCGATACCGGCCCTTTCCAGAAGCCGGACGAAAACCGGGCAGAACACCATGAAGAGCATATACAATCCGAGGAAAACATGGCCCCCGACACCCAGACTAAAGGCATGCCTTGCCTTTATAAAAGCATAAGCGTGAAGCGCTCCGTAAAGCGTTGTAAACGCAAGAAAAAATAAGACAAATCGCACGAATGGCTACCTCCTTTATCCTTTTCATGAACGTCATGGATCATATCATTCAATAACATCATAACAACGTAGACAATTTTCATTCGTAAAAATGATTAGCGGGAATCGAACGCAATCATAGTAATTTAATTCGAATTCAAGTGAATGCCATCTTTTTTCAATGATCTTCGAGAGAATCAAAGCCTGATTTTCCGCGGAGACCGAGTATGCTGAAACCAATTTATGGATTTGACTTCGGTTTCAGAGGTATTGTAAAATACGATTATTAAGGCTTGTGGATGTCGATGGCTATCGTTTCAATCACACCTCCTTCAGCGCTTTGCCATACATCCTTTTCATTTCCCTCCATTTGCACACGCCTCCCTTTCCTGTTGAGCTATAGGAATAGACCGGCTCAGGGTTTGTCCTAATGTCATAGCGTTTATGAACCCTCTCCCCTACTTATGAGAGGTGGCTATGAGGACCGGTTTTCTAAAATTGCCGCTATTTATCCTCCAACGGGCGGTTCGTGGGCCTTTGGAGGAATGCTTTGAAACCGCTACCCGAATAGCCCTGGTATTGCGGTGCTATCGGGGGGATTTGACCTCATTTTTCAGATGCCCGGGTACAGGTTTAGCCGTCTTTGAGGGACTCGGTTCGTCCCCGGGAAAAAGGAGGGGCGGATATGTATTTTCAGCAATCGGATCTGCTTCGGGGGATAAGCAAGGATTTCATCAAAGAATTCATGGACATTGCGGTTAAGGAATCCCACAAATCGGGATTTTCCCTCTTTCTGGAGGGCGACCGTGCGAATCACTTTTATGTCCTGCTCAAAGGGCGCATCAGGCTGACGATGGGTGAGGACGGTCAGACAGTTTACAGGATTGATCATCCCGGCGAGGCCTTTGGATGGTCCAGCCTGGTGGGACGCGATGTGTATTCAGCCTCGGCAGAATGCCGGGAGCCGACCAAATTGCTCAAGATCAATGTCAAAAAGCTCCATCAAATCCTGGAAAAAGAACCTGAGAACGGGCACATCTTTTTCAAACGACTGGCCGACACCCTGGGAAATCGTTTGATTCAGACCTATAAAATGATTTCCTCCATGCCCCATGCGGCCGTCTCGCCGTCTTACGGTACAGGATATGTGCAGGAATCAGAGGCAACGATCACATAGGACGCCAAATCCATTTTAATTAATCAGGGCAGAGTCTTTGAAGGCTCTGCCTTTTTCCTGTCGGATTTTGCCGTCTCTCATCAGGTACGCAGCTTTTCAATATCCTTCAGAAGGGGCTCAATGACCTCCCTGATCAAAGGGATACCCATTTGACACCGGCAGCCCAAACATTCTCTGCAGGTTTCAAGTCCGAGAGAAAGTGCGGTTGAAAGGGCCTGGTCCCGGGTTTTTTGGTCCCTTTCATTGTCTTCCACGATTCTTCTCAGCCTCAGGAAGGTGTAGGGGTTCCCATAGGCATAGACGACGGTCTCTTTAGGTGTTTCAAAATCCCGGGGCCGGTGGAATGCCCCGAGATTCATTTCATGAAGGGGACAACCCTTCAGGCAGGCGTAACAGGCTATGCAGCCGGAAAGACTCACGAAGATCCCGCCTGGAACGAGCGGCTCCCATGAACTTCGGCGATGATCGCCCCCGATCCTACCCGCGAGCTGACCGTTGATTCCCGTACGATCGACCACCAGGTCACGAATCACCGGGAGACCCTGAAGGGGCCCCAACCGATCACCGTCTCTCACTTTCGTTTTACAGGCGAGACGGGGTTTCCCGTTGATCTCCAGGGTGCAAAGGCCACACTTGCGGTTTCTGCAGCCATACCTGAAGGCCAAATCGTGAAAGGCCTCTTCCCGGGCCCTGATAAGGACATCGAGGGCGGTCGGTTGCTCACCCGGTTGCAGGGCATACTTGAAGCGATGCGCCTGTCCCGTCCCCTGATCGCAGGCGTTTTTATCGCCGACCTGCCGCAGGATAATGATCTCGATATATTCAGGGATCTCATCGGTCAAAATAGACGTATTCCTTTCAAAGCATTTTTCTGTAGACGGCCGACATCACCCGATCCCGAAGGGAAAAGGGAAGCGTTCTCAGTATGCCCGCACCCCTTTGCCGCATGACGGTCTGCAGGCGGTCCCCGACCCTCATCCAGGTAGGGGTTCTTTCCCGCTCGAGCACAGAGCTTTGCCATCCGATATCGTTCCTTTGAACCATAACGGAACGAGCGGCTCCGTTTTTGCCGACCCCCTTCTCTGCATCGATTCGGACATGGGCCCCAAGGGATTCTTTTCTCGAAAGGGCCGCGTTGGCCACGGCCTCGGCCGTGACTAAAAGATTTTCGAGTTCGACCAGATCTATGAAAGTCTGGTTCCACACGGTCCCGGCACCGATCCTTACCCTGGAGAGACGCCTGCGGATGTTCTCGGTTGTCACCAGCACCTCCCTGATTCCCCCGGCATCCCTTACCGGCCCGATGCCCTTCCAGGCCGCTTCTTGAAGTTCCCGTGTCAAGATAACAGGATGGTATTCTCCCTCACGACCAAGGGCATCCAGATAGGGTCCGGCCGCCTCCCTTGAAAGGACCGAAAACCTACCGGATTCCAGGGGACACGCACCGGAGGCATGTTCCGCCGCCCCCCGACCCGCTCGAACGCCGAAGATGATGATCTCGGCCAGGGAATTCCCGGCCAACCGGTCACTTCCGTGGAGTCCGCCCATGACCTGTCCCGCGGCGAACAGGCCTTCGGCCGCACCTTCTCCCTCAAATTTTCCCGAGGCATCGACCGCGATGCCTCCCATGCAGTAATGGGCGCTCGGCTGAACCTCCCAGGGCACTTCCACCCTGGCCGCGGCCTCCCCCATGAGCCTTCCAACCAGATCCAACTGGCGCGGCATCCCCGCCTGCAGGATACGATAGTACATCCGTCCGGATTTCCCTTTGACATTCTCGGAAAGATCCAGGTAGCACCCCCCGTTCGCGGTTCCTCGCCCCGCAGCAACGGCCCGGGCCAGGACGCCTGCCACTTCGGCCCTTGTGCGATACATCATGGCGGTCAGAAGAGGCCGTCCGTCCTTGTCTCTCAAAACCCCGAAGGGACCGGCAGAGGCGGGTTCTCCGAGAAAAACACCCTTCATGGACCGGGGTCGCGTGAGGGCGAAGGGGATAAACTGAATCTGTTCCATATCCACGAGACCTGCCCCCGCCCTCACGGCGACGGCATACCCGTCCCCGGTGTTACCTCGCATGTTGTCCGTATTTGGGAAATAAAGGGTGCCGAGTCCACCGGTTGCCAACACCACGGCCTGTGCTCTCACGGCCACCAGGACTCCTCGGGGAGCATGATACACCAGGCCGCCCGCCACTTTACGCCCTTGCAGGTCCTGATTTACAATCAGGTCAAGGAACCAGGCATCCTGAAGGGTATCATAGGCCCTCTCCTGGTAGGTGCCCAAAAGGGTATGGATAAATGAGAGTCCACCCTTGGGATGAGGGATGGACCGGATGCGGTTATGCCCCCCCATGGGCATGGGATAGGTCTTGGGACCCTTCCCGTCCGGTCTCGGGTAAGGCCTGAGGCCTTTTTCCCGAAGCCACTCATAGGCGGACCTGGAGTCTTGGGAGAAACTCCGAACGAGCTTTGGGTCGCCCAGATCACGGCCTCTGATTCTCAGGTTAAAGAAAAACTTTTCGACCGAATCACTGACACTCCCGCTCCCCCGTACCGTTATGCCGCCTTCGGATATCTTCGTGTCCCCGCACCCGATCGGATCCTTGCTCACCAGCAGTACCCTGACGCCCATCTCGGAGGCAACGGCCGCCGCGGTCAAGGCCGCTCCGCCGCCCCCTACGATGATGACATCATAGTGTTTCTCCAGGATCCTCACGACTCCACTTCTCCTTCGGGTTCCAAACCGGGCTGTCCCGGTCACGTGTCCCGTATTTTTGGGGCTCCGGTTATTGTAAAAATAAAATGACTCAAAGTAATGAGTTTAGCTATGGATGGGTCATGACAATCTCTTTTCAAAAACGAGAAAAACGCTGCCCGGGAATCCGCACAAGATCTTCGCCAAGGCGGTCGAAGCGCCTCTCCCACCTTTGCCATGCAAGTCTTTGCCCGGGCGTTTTCTGCCCGATGTTCATCGCCGCCGACGCTGCCCCGTTTTCATCGATTTTCCCATTAGGCCCTCGTTTTTGAAAAGATATTGCCATGACCAAGAACCTTTATTTTTCCTAAAAGCTAGACTAATACATATTTTCTAATTCATGAAGTCAAAAATCCGACACGATATCTGAATGACTTCCCGCTACCCGCACCAAGGATCGTGTCGTGCCTTTTCTTGCCTTTCCTGAACCTTTCTGATAAAAAGCTCGTGAAATAGGGCAGTTCCACAACGAACGTTCGAAAGCGTTGATCACCGATTAAAGTAAAGGATCCAAATTCTACGAAGCAGAGAGTGCTCACACTTCATGACCGATTCCAATAAAAACATGCATGAACCTGCCGCTTCGCCGATGACACCCCGTGTCGAAGAAGCAGAAAAACCGTCTTATATCTATGACCTTGACGATCTCCCACCTTTTAGATTCTCCCTCATCTATGGTCTGCAGTGGGCGGTTATCGTTTTTCCGGCCTTCGTGATCACGGCGGCTCTGGTGGCGGGACCCCTCGGACTGGGGACGGCGGGTGAAATACGGTTTCTCCAGCTCACCCTTTTCACCTCCGGTCTTTTCACCGTCATTCAGACCCTCCTGGGCCACCGATTTCCCCTTGTCGAGGGCCCCTCCACGGCCCTGGTGCTCACCTTTATTCTCCTTGCCCATTACGGGCTCCCGGCGCTTCAGGGAGGTCTGATCCTGGGAGGAACACTCCTGGTTCTCATGGTTCTCTCGGGGCAACTGGACAGGGCCATCAGGTTGTTTACACCCAACGTGGTGGGAGTGATCCTCATGTTGATCGCACTCGGACTTCTACCGGCCCTTGTCCGGTTCATGACCGGCGTTGATGCGGCACACCCCCGGGGAGAGGTTCAGGTCTTTGTCATCAGCCTGGGTCTTGTGCTCCTCATAGCCACCCTTTCCTATCGCCTGCGCGGATTTTGTAAGACCGTTTCCCTTCTCATCGGGATGGCCCTCGGGTGTTTCGTTTTCCTCATGCTCCACCGCCTTCCGTGGCAGAAAATGCTGGACGCACCCTGGCTCTCCCTTTCCACGCCATGGTTTCAGACCGCACCGGGGCTCAATTGGCCGACGGCAGTGGCCTTCGGGTGTGCCTATCTCGCGGTCATGGTCAATAGTCTGGGGAGTCTACAGGGTGTCGCCGGCATCACGGATCAGGGGCGCCTGCCCGCCGCTACACGGCGTGGAATTCTGATCAACGGTGCGGCCGGCATTTCCTGCGGCCTCCTCGGGGTGGTGGGAACCGTAAGCTACAGCACCGGTCCCGGGTTGATTCTGGTCAACCGGGTGGCCAGTCGTTTTACGGTGACCTATTGCGGCATCATTCTTCTTGCCGCCGCTTTTATTCCCAAACTTGCAGCTCTCCTCGCCCTGGTGCCTGCACCGGTTGTGGGGGCCGCCCTGTGCATTGCCATGGGAGCTCAGGTCGGCGCCGGTATCACGATCGTTGCCTCTCGAAAATTGGGATCAAGGGATTATTTCGTTGTGGGGCTGCCGGTTCTTGTCGGCACGCTGGTGGGTTTTTTACCCCCTGAACTCATAGGCTCCCTGCCGGGATACCTTCAGGTCTTCCTGGCGAACAGCCTGGTAACGGGCATTATCATGGTGCTTGCCCTGGAACATCTGCTGCTTCGGGACGGGCGGAAGGGTATAAAAGTGACTAAAGTTTCAAGTGACTAAAGTTGAAAATAAATGGACCGGAGGTCCATACAACGATCGGCTTCGAAAACGTGCGCCTATGGCCGGGGGTTTTCGCTGTAGGATCGCACCCAAATCAAGAGGTTCCAATGAATCACGGTTACGGCCCGACACCGCAGGAGACATTCGAAAAAATAACGGCCAACATCGAAAAGGTCATGAAGGGACAGTCCGGTTCTATCCGGAAAATGCTGGCAGGTTTCATCAGCGGCGGCCATGTCCTGCTGGAAGATTATCCGGGAACGGGCAAAACGACCCTGGCCAAGGCCCTGGCCCTCTCCGTCGACGCCCGCTTCAAGCGCATCCAATTCACGCCGGACCTCCTCCCCTCGGACATTCTCGGTGTGTCGATCTTTGACCAGAAAGACCAGGTCTTCCGCTTCCATGAAGGTCCGATTTTCACCCATATCCTTCTGGCCGACGAAATCAACCGGGCCTCTCCAAGGACCCAATCCGCCCTGCTCGAGGCCATGGCCGAGGGACAGGTCAGCGTTGACGGCAAAATTCACCCTCTCGGATCCCTGTTTTTCGTCATAGCCACAGAAAATCCCATAGAATCCCGCGGGACCTATCCCCTGCCTGAGGCCCAGATGGATCGCTTTGCCATTCAATCCAAGCTGGGCTATGTCGATCCTGAACTCGAAGTGGACATTTTGACGGACCAGGGCAAAGATCATCCCCTTGACGGCATCATGCCCTGTGCGGGCATGGAGGACATTCTAAACATGAAAGAACACCTTGAAAGGGTGCGCCTCAGCGATGAACTCAAACGGTATATGGTGGATCTCGTGGCTGCCACCCGGACTTACCGGGGCGTCCAACTGGGGGCCAGTCCAAGAGCCTCGCTGTCTCTGATGAAGACAACCAGGGCCCTTGCGCTCTTTGACGGGTATGATTTCGTGATGCCTGAACATATCCAGGAAATCGCCGTATCCGTCATCGCCCACAGGATAGTAATGGACCCCCAGGCACGGTTTTCCGGGGTCACCGCCGAGGAAATTGTCGAGGGTATCCTGAAGAGCACTCCCGTTCCGGTGTAGCCGATCCCTGCCATAGGATTTCGACAGACCCGGACCGGAAGACTCCCGATCCTCTCAGGCCGTCCTTTTTCTATCAAAGGTCACGGTCTCGAGATATTGCCTATGAGACGCTTTATTTATTACAGTTTCCGATTTGTTTCATCCCTCAAGTACCGAATCCTGCGCCGATTTACACCCGCCGGACTCCTGGTTCTCGGGGTTCTCATCGCATCGGCCGGGATGGGTATGGATACCAATCAAACCCTTGCGTACCAGGCCTTCACCTTCTTTCTCGCCCTCGTCGCCATCTCTCTCGGTTCAAGCCTTTTTTTCCATGACGATTTAAAGGCCCGACGGAAGTTGCCCCGATTCGGAACCGTCGGCGAGCCCCTGACCTACCGGGTGATCCTTGAGAACCACACCCCGAAAGAGCAGAAGAGTCTCATCCTTATGGAAAATCTGGAGGACCCGCGTCCCGGCCTGAAAGAATACCTCATGGGACCCGAACCCAATGAGAAGGGCCAAAATTTTTTCAAAAGAACACTGGGGTACCATCGCTGGCTCCTGCTGATTTCCGTAAAAAGAAAAGCCCGGATTCAGGAGCGGACCCTGCCCCCACTGCCACCCGGAAGGGAGAGCGAGGTCCGTGTCGATCTTGTCCCCTCCCGAAGGGGTTATCTGAGATTTACGGACCTGACGATCGGACGACCTGACCCCTGGGTCTTTTCAAGGCCTTCAGGCGCATTCCCGCGTCAAATCATCTTCTGATTCTTCCCAGGCGATACCCCCTGCCTGAGCTGGAACTCCCCGGCAGCCGAAGATACCAGCCCGGTGGCGTGGCGCTTGCCTCCGGCGTCGGCGACTCTGAAGAATTTCTGAGCATGCGAGACTACCGCCCCGGCGACCCCCTTCGACGCATTCATTGGAAGAGCTGGGCCAAGGCGGGCGTACCCATTGTGAAAGAATTTCAGGACGAGTTTTTCGTACGCCACGCCCTGATCCTCGACACCTTCCAAGAGACCGGGCCCGGCGACCTCTTTGAAGAGGCCGTTTCCATTGCCGCCTCATTTGTCTGCACGGTCCCGACCCGGGAATCCCTCCTCGATTTGATGTTCGTGGGGACCAAGTCCTATTGCTTCACTTCAGGCAGGGGCATCGGCGGAGAGGATCGGATGCTGGAAATCCTCGGCTCCGTGCGCACTTGCACCGATCAGCCCTTCAGTCAATTGCCCCCGCTGGTCTTTCAACGGGCGGGGTTCTTGAGTGGATGTATCTGCATCTTTCTCTCATGGAATCAGGAAAGGATGGACTTTATCGATCGCCTGAAATCCATGGGCATCCCCCTGATGGTCCTGGTGGTTGTGTGGAACAAGGAGGCAGGACCCATTGATCCCGGCCCTATGGCGGGTGACCCGCACCGTTTTCATGCACTCGAAGTGGGCAAAATCCGGGAGGGATTGGCACAAATATGAACAGCCCACCTCTACTTATGGGAGCGACCTTCCTTTTCTGGGGCTGGTTAACGGGATTGTGGATCCCGGGTGCCTGCATGGCCCTGATCGCGGAATGCTCCCGCCTGGTCCGATTGAAATGGGATCTCTCTCCCAAAGACTTTCATCGTATCGCAGACCTTTGCAGCCTCCTAGTGGCAGGCATGGCCGTTTATGTGTACGCCTCCGACCCCAACCCGCGCTCGATACTGGTCATCATCCAGTGGCTGCCCATGGTCTCGTTTCCGTTACTTGCCGCACAGCTTTACAGCACCCGCGGGAAGGTCAGCATGGGCGCCCTCTTCTGGAGTCTCAGAAAGGCTCAACCCACGGGCACTCCCCCCCCGACCGGGAGAGGTGAACATCACTTACCCCTTCCTCACCGGATGCATCCTCTCCGCCAGTGCCGTCCACACCGTGACACCCTGGTTCTATACGGGACTCCTGTGCCTTTGCACATGGGGGCTTTGGTCCCTTCGATCAAGGCGGGTGCGCGCCCCTTTATGGCTGGGCCTTCTCATGGCTGCTGGAATCCTGGGTTATTTCGGGCATGTGGGTCTCCATCATCTTCAAGGCGTGGTAGAAAAAAAAGTAACGGGTTGGTTTTCAGCTTTTATCCGAGAAGAGACCGATCCCATCTCTACACGAACGGCAATCGGAGATCTGGGGACACTGAAACTATCCGACCGCATTCTTTTCAGGGTCAGGACGAAGTCCGGACGCAGGCCTCCGCCCCTCCTTCACAAGGCGAGCTATAATGTATTCAGGGTGAACTCCTGGTTTGCGTCCGGATCGGACTTCGAAAATATTATGCCGGAAAAGGACGGCACGACTTGGCAACTCGCGGGTGTTTCCGGTCCCAAAGAGTTCATCAGGATCTCCCTGCCCCTCAAAAAGGGCAAAGGGCTCTTAAGCCTCCCGACAGGCAGTGTTGAGATCGGGGAGTTGCCGGTAACCTGGCTGGAGAAGAGCCGGTTCGGGACGGTAAAGATAAAGGAAGGACCGGGGCTCATTAGTTTCCGGGTTGGTTTCATTCCGGGCATGGGTTTTGAAGGATCATTCACCAAAGCCGACCTCATCGTTCCGGTGACCTTGCGGCCGACCCTGGAAAAGATTCTCCAAGACCTCCACCTCTCTCCGGCAACGCCTCCCGAGGAGATTCTGAAGAAAATCTCCGACTTCTTCAAGAAAGACTTCTCCTACACATTGGTCCTGAACACGGACAAACTTCGTCCCAGGACGATCAACAATTTTCTTACACAATCCAAAGAAGGACACTGCGAATTCTTTGCCATGGCCACCACCCTGCTTCTGAGAACGGCGGGACTTCCCGCACGCTACGCCACAGGGTATTCCGTTCAGGAGTTCAGTAGATTTGAAAAGCGTTTTATTGTCCGGCAGAGGCATGCCCATGCCTGGACCCGGGTCTATAGGGACGGAGCCTGGCATGACTTTGACACGACCCCTTCCGCCTGGTTCAGCATCGAGCGGGGAAACGCCTCCTTTTTCGAACCCCTTTATGACCTTTTGTCCTGGGGAGGCTTCAAGTTCTCCGAATGGCGATGGGGTCAACGGCAAGGCATGGGGAGACATATATTGTGGTTTCTGATTCCCCTTGCTCTGCTGCTCATTAGAAGACTCAGCACTCAAAAACGTGTGCGGAGGGGAGAAGACAAACAGAAAGACGCATCCGGAAAATCAAAAAGGAAGGGCACGGACTCGGCCTTTTTTCTCCTCGAAGAAACCCTGAATGAAAAAGGCCATATCCGCGATCCGGGAGAGACCTACACGGCCTGGATAAATCGGCTGGAAAGGACGGAATTTGCCGCCTCCCTGACATACAAGCCCCTCCGTCCCCTGCTCGATCTCCACTACCGATATCGTTTTGACCCGAATGGGCTTACCAAGGCGGAAAAAAAGGCCCTGAAATTCGGGGTGAAGCAATGGATAGATCGATACGAAAGGTAGAGACTTCGCCTCCTCGTTTTTCGCATGCTCATATTTTCCCTGTTTTCTTTCCAGCGATAAATGCTATAGTAAATTCCACGGGCATGAATGCTTAACGCCCTTCACAAACTTTCGAATCCCATGTCAACTTATTTACTTGAGGAACGCGCGATGAATCCCATCAAGCAATTCGGCTTTACCTCGATATTGGGCTGGTCGGCCAGCAGGTATGACACCTTCAAGGCCTGCAGACGGCAGTATTTCTACAACTACTATGCCAAATACGACAAGGAGAACCCAAAGCATAGGATTGATGTATTGAAGCGAATGACGAGCATACCCCTTGAAACCGGAAATATCGTTCACGACGTCATCGAAGTCCTCCTTCATCGCCTTGTGAAGACGGTCGGCCCTATCCATATGGATCATTTCCAAGACTACACTCGAAGAATGACCGAAGACTATTGTTCAAAAAAGGTCTTCACGGAAGTATACTACAGAGAGCTTTCCCATATCGATATCGATGAAATCTTCCGGAAGGTACAAATCTGCCTGAACAACTTCCTGGCCGGTGAGAGGTTCGACTGGGTCGTTAAAAAAGCTATTCCGGAAAAGGAAAACTGGATCATTGAACCCGGGGGATACGGTGAGACAAGGATCGATGGGATGAAAGCCTACTGCAAAGTGGATTTCCTCTTTCCCCTTGAAGACAATGTTTTTATCCTGGACTGGAAAACGGGTAAACCCAACGAGACCAAACACCGGAAGCAATTGCTCGGGTATGCTTCCTGGGCCTCCTATCATCTCTCGAAAACACCTTCCCGTATCGTTCCCATCATTGCTTATTTGCAACCGGCCTACCTTGAAAAAAAGCTGACCTTTAATGAGTTCGATATTCAGGATTTCACCATACAGGTCAGGAAAGAGACGGATGAGATGTACGCTTACTGCCGGAATATCCCCGAGAACATTCCCAAAGACAAGGCCGAATTTGTGAAGACTTCAAATCCGAACATTTGTGCCTATTGCAATTTCCGGGAACTCTGCGATGAGGGTTGATCCCTCCTCGAAAAATATCCTGGTCTTGTTTACTGCCTGAAACGTCTCCGAATGCGGTCCTTTTCCTGAGGCGAGAGCGTATCCCATTGGTCGAGTTGTTGCTTCAGCCTTCGCTGGTCTTTTGGCGAGAGCTGTTTCCATTGTTCAAAGCGGCGTTGATAAAGGCTACGGTCCTTTTCCGGCATTTTGTGCCACTTTTCATATCGCCGGCGCAGTCTTTCCCTCTCCTGTGGAGACATCTTCTGCCATTCTTTATATCTTTCCCGTGTCTTATCCTGCCCGCCGCTTCTCCCCCGTCTGTTGGATGCATAACGGTCATCGGTTTGCAGCAGGTATTCTACGATTTCATTCTGATGTTCGGGAAGAAAATGGCTCTGATAGGTTTGATTTCCCCGGGAATCGGCAGGGGAAGCCGTCAGTCCGAGTGAAAGAAAGAGTAAACCCATCCATAACCCGTGCTTAAAGATGCCCAGTCTACGCATAGCTTTCTTTCTTTTCATATGAGAGGTTCCCCTGTATGTCTTCCGGATCCATATTCCGGAATCGCAAGTCGCCATTTTTGTCATCAACGACATGGACCAACTTTCCGAGAGATTCCATCTCCCTCAGCAGATCCAGGTTTTTGATCACTTCCAGGTCTTCCGATCTTATCTGTTCCATAATGTTAGGGTGGGAGGCGGTTCGGATTCCAACAGAGTTCAAGAGGGACCCCATGTCAACCATGGTTATGGCAAGGAACAGGGCGCAAAACGCAACCGCCGCCGGGACGAGCATCGCAGGCCGGACATTCAAAACCCTCCGCCACCATGGCGCCTTTCGGGCGTCCATGAGTTTCATTCGAACGGCCAGAACGCCCTCGCTCACCTGTCTATCGGAGAGAGTTGGTGGTCCCATGGCATCTTTCAGGTTCCCCACAAGCCCCTTCATTCGCAGGCGCTCCCGGCGACAGGCCTCACAGGTTTTCAGGTGCTCCTCCCAAACCGGGCGCGCCTCCGGCCCCAATTCTCCAAAAATATCCAGCATCAGGGTTTCTCTGTGGTTGGCACACGGTTTCATAAGCTTTCCTCCTCTATGGCTCCGTCCATTCGGACAGGGTCTGACGGACATGTTGGGTGGCCCGAAACAGATGGGTCTTCACCGTCCCTTCCGCCGCTCCCATCACTTTCGCAACCTCCCCTATGGTCATGTCCTCAAACACCTTCAGTTCAAAGGCCATGCGCTGTTTGTCGGATAATGCACCGAGGGCACTCAAAACTTGCTTTTGGAGTTGTTTTCCACGGAAACTTGAAAGGGGATTGGCGGAATCCTTCGGATCGGGTTGTTTCTCCAATGGCTGATCCATTTCCTCGCCATCCTTTCGTCGGGGTCGCCACAGGGAGAAAATGCCCTTGCGACGCTGTTTCCGTCTTCGACCGTCCAGGCAAGTATTGATCACGATACGATACAGCCACGTATAAAAGGAAGCATCCCCTTTGAATTTCTTAAGGTTGCGAAAGGCCTTAAAAAATGATTCCTGAACGAGGTCCGCGGCCTCTTCAGCATCCCCGTTACACATGCGGTAAACGATACCGTAGGCCTTTTCATAATATCGCCGGAGCAACTGATCCGCTGCCCAGGAGTCATCATTCTGGGCTCGTTTCACCAGTTCAGGGTCATCCATTTCCCGTCCGAACGGTACGGCACCGTGCTTCGGTTCACCCTTTTCTGTCTCGTATTGTTCCGCCAGACTCATGCCCCTATGAAATACCATCATGGCCTTTCCGACCAACCCTCATCCGCATTTTCATGAAATTCTAAAATCATTCCCCCAGGTCCGGAAGACCCTGAGGTTTTGCAGTATATCATCAACTCCCACCGCAGGGGAAGGGTTACCATCTTCCACCGCTTGAGATGAAGAACGTCCACCCGGGTTCGATCCAAGCCCCTGCGCCCCGGTACCTGCTGTGCCGTGGGTGCCCTCTATAATAACGGTATTCACGAACAGAATCACAATCATTCCAGGTGGCATAATATTGCGGTGCCCTGCGCCGGTGTTTCACCCACTTTTTATGGTAGGCATGATGTCTTCTATATTGAGGATGATGGGGTCCGGGGCGGTATCTTTCTGCGACGATTCTCCGGGGCGGTTTGTGGTCTCGATAATGATGGCGCCCATCGGCCCAGACGGCGGAACTCATCAAAAAAACCAGACCTATGGCCATGATCCAGGTTATGAGTTTTGCTTTCATCGTCTTTTCTCCCTTCCAATCGTTTCTTGGCCACTTTAGACGTCGGAACGTTCAAAAGGTTTACTTCGATCGAAGATTTCTTTTAAACAGGTCGTTTCACAACATCTTTGACGGACAGGTCCCGATGGGGCATACATCTGAAAAGGAGTTAGGTCATTTTTACCGCACGCTTGTCCCGTGTGCGGGATTGCGCTCAAGACGCCAAGATCGCTAAGAGGTATTTTTTATCGAATCGGAACGAACGATTCGATAAAGACTTTGCGGTCCAGGCTTTACGGACAATAGGAAAAAACTTCGCGTTCTTAGCGCCTTAGCCGTTCAGTCTTTAATTTCAATACTCTTAGCCTTTTGGGATAGCCTAAAAGGGATCACGAAATCTTAAACGCCTCCCCCCTGCCGATATATTGCTCTCTGAGTTTCGTCTTTTCGATCTTACCCGTGGGATTGCGGGGAATATCCCCGAAAATGACCTTTCTGGGCCGCTTGTATCGGGGTAACGCCTCGCAGAACGACAGGATTTCTTCCTCGGTAAGGGACTTCCCAGGCGCCACTTCAATGACGATGGTGACGATCTCTCCCAAACGCTCATCCGGATACCCGATGGCGGCTGCGTCCTTCACGCTCGGGTGGGTATAGACATGGTTCTCCACTTCCACGGGGAAGACATTTTCCCCGCCGCAAATGATCACGTCTTTTTTTCTGTCCACGAGATAGATAAATCCGTCTTCATCCTGTTTCGCCATATCCCCGGTATGGAGCCACCCGTCTTTCAGCGCATCTGCCGTGGCCTCGGGGTTCTTGTAGTACTCCCGCATAACCCCGCCGCCCCGCACGACGAGTTCCCCCACATCACCCCGGGTGACATCCTTTCCCGTCTCATCCACGATTCGCGTTTCCCAGTTGAACCCGGGTCGACCTATGGCCCCGACCTTGTGGGTATTCTCAATGCCCAGATGGACACAATTCGGGCCCGTGGCCTCGCTCAGCCCGTAGGTCGTATCATAGTCCATGTTGGGAAAAACCTCTTTCCAGCGTTGAATCAGGGAGGGCGGCACCGGCATGGCCCCGATGTGCAGAAGGCGCAATTGATCCAGCTTATAGTCCTCGATCCGCATTTCACCCCGTTCCAGTTTCAGGAGAATATCCTGGACCCAGGGTACCAGGAGCCAAAGGATCGTCCCCCCTTCTTCGCTTACGGTCTCAAAGATCCACTCCGGTGAAATCCCCTTCAGGATCACCGCACGCCCACCCACGATCAGGCTCCCGAACCAGTGCATCTTGGCACCCGTATGGTAGAGCGGCGGGATGAGGATGAAGTTGTCCTCCTTTTTTTGTCCATGATGAACGTTTTCAGCAATGCAGGCACAGACCAGATTGTTGTGGGTCAGGAGGATGGGTTTGGGTCGGCCCGTGGTCCCGGAGGTGAAATAGAGAGCACAGGCATCATCATAGGTAAGTTCAACCTGCGACGGGGCCGTCGATGCCCCTTCCATCAGTTTTTTAATAGGTTCGGCAAAACCCGGGCAATCATTCCCGGCAAAAATATAGTCTTTGACCTGAACCTGATTCCTGATCTCTTCGATACGCTCTGTGAATTCTTCTCCAAAGAGCACCAGGCTCGGTTCGGCCACCTCAATACAGTATTGGATATCAGTGCTTGTGAACCGGAAGTTGAGCGGAACGACCCAGGCCCCGGTCCTGAGGATACCGAAATAGGCAACGAGCCAATCCATGGAATTCATCATGAGATGAACAACCTTATCGCCCTTCCTGATGCCTTTTTTCATGAGAGCATTTGCGAAGCGATCGGCTCCTTCGTCAAACTGTTTCCAGGTCATCTCCCGTCTCGTTTTTTCCGACGGTGTCCGTTCGACGAGTGCGATGTCGTTCGGATACATTCTTGCATTTCGGGCCAGCATTTCACCGATATGGATCGTCGTGTCAGACATGGTTTTCCCCCTTTTTGAGCAAGCGCCATATTAGGTTGTAAGTCCACATGGCCTGAACGCCGTCAGGCCTTTTTTCCAATTCTATAGGCCCTGTCTTCGAGTTTAAGAACGCTCCGGCATCACCTCCTTGTAGCAGATTGTTGATTACCACCTTTCAGACAATCAGGAATATTGATTTCATACATGATATGCAAATAAGGTCTTGGATTTAGGAATAGAGGCTCGAAAAAGCCATCTTATCGACCCCGAGGGCCGACGAAATCTCTCTCGCCGTTTCGGCGAGTTTGAGGCCATTTGTTTCTACCAGGCCTTCGGAAAAAGTGCCCATCAGGATAACGCATCCGACCATTTTCTCTTGCGGACCGAAGAGGGGAGCACTCACTGCGTTTATACCAGCCTGGAGTCCTCCGATGTCCTGTGAGAACCCCTGTCCTCTGCATTTCTCGAGTTCTTTTTTCAGTTTTCCCATGTCCATGTGCGCAGGATCCCTGTAAAAAAAAAGCTTTTTCCGGGACAGAATTCTCCGTCTTTCCGCCTCGGGCATGAAGGCCACAATGGCCTTTCCGTGGGCTCCCGCGGTGATGTGAAATCGGTGACCGAGCCTGATGGTGATACTGATATCCCTATTCCCCTCGTGTTTTGCCACGACAAAGACCTGCTCCGCACTGATCATACCCAGGAGAGCGGTGCTCTGTGTATCCACGGCAAGTTCTTTCAAAAAGGGGGCCACTCTTTCCCGAATATCCAGGTGATCCAGCAGATGCCGGGAAAGAGATAGAAGACCCGGACCGAGAGCGTAGGTCTTGGTTTGGGGATCCTTTTCTACAAAACCGAACTGCATCAGAGTGTTCAGGATGGAATATCCCTTGCTCTTATAGATGCCCACTTCCCTGCAGATCTCTGTGAGGGTCATCTTGAATTGCTGACTTCTCCCAAGACAAATAAGAACCCTTGAGGCCTGTTCCACGGCCGGGACAAGGGGCTTGTACCCGGATTTTCCCTCTTTTTTCTTTTTTGATTCCGCCATGATGATTTCTTCAAATGTTGGAATTTTACGAAAATCCAAACGATTAAAATTCTATATACAGAACCAAGTTCTTTATACAAGAATTATTACAGAAGGTGCCGTCTGTCAAACACAAAATTCTTCCGAGAATCCGTTGCTTTGAAATGCGGAAAATATATTTTGGACAAGAATACCTAAAAACATGTTCCAAAACTTTTAATTTGGTAGACCTACCCACCATTATTCACATATAGTTTTATTTCCAGCGGTAAAGAATCCTGGTGCAGAGAGCCCGGCTTTGTTTAACCCTGGGGGAGATTTGTTTTACTGGAATTTCGATGGTTCAGCACTGGAGTACTGGATTAATGGCGTGATTGAGTACGGAATAAGAAAAGGACATAGAATGACAAACATGAAAAAAGAAATAAAATCACCAGCTCAGGTCAATGGCATCGAGATCGCATTCGAGACATTTGGTGATCGCGCCAATCCCCCGCTCCTGCTTATCAACGGGCTGGGCGGACAGATGATCAACTGGCACGAAGATTTCTGCGCTCAATTCACCAACCGCGGCTTTTGGGTCATTCGCTTCGATAACCGCGACGTGGGTCTTTCCTCGATGTTCGACCGTGCCGGCATTCCGGACATCAATGAGATCACCAGGGCCCAGCAGCAGGGCAAAACCATTGAAACGCCCTACTCGTTGTGGGACATGGCGTCCGATGCCATTGGGTTGCTCGATTTTCTCGGAATTTCTTCCGCGCACGTCCTCGGATCCTCCATGGGTGGTCGTATCGCCCAAATCACGGCCCTGCTTCAACCGGAAAGAGTAAAAACCCTGACCTCTATCATGGCTACCATGGGTGAACCCGGTTTTCCGCCTCCCAATCCCGAGACCCTGACGATTCTCTCAAAACCGGCCCCGCCGAATCGGGAGGGCAATATTGATCATGCCTTACTTATTGCCCGGTTGTTCAGTGGTCCTGAATACCCTGTTGATGAAAACCTTGTGAGGGAACGAGCCGCAGTGTCCTTTGATCGGAGCTTCAATCCCGGCGGCGTCACCAGGCAAATGGCGGCCCTCATGACCACGGGGAGTTGCAAGGAAAAACTCCGTCTTTTAGATGTCCCGACGCTCGTTATTCATGGAAGCGCCGATCCCCTGATTCCCGTGGAATGTGCCAGGGATATCGCCGATACCATCCCCGGGGCGAAGCTGATGCTCCTCAGCGGTATGGGCCACTCTCTAACCGATATCCCTCTGGTCTGGCCTTTAATCGTCGATGCGCTTGCGGACCATGCCCTGACATGACGCATATAATTCGATCTCAGGCAATTTCCAAGATTTTATTGTGACCCGTCAAACGGCATAGTATAATGACGAAAAATCAAAACGAGGTATTCGGATTTCGAATTTCCCTATTCTCCAAAACGTCTGACCGGCAAGATCTGGTGAGTGGGAAGCCCGGATTACGGGATGGTTTATACTGATTAAATCTATGAGATCTGCGCAAGGAGGACCCCAATGTTTGAAATGATCAGAAAAAGTTTACTGGCAAGCTTAGGGGCCGCAGTCGTGACCAAGGAAAAGGTCGAGGCCGCCACCAAGAAGTGGGTTGATGACGGCAAGATATCCACCGATGAAGCAGAGAAACTGGCTCAGGATCTGGTTGAAAACGGCCGGAAGCAGTGGGAAGAAATCCAGTCAAAGGTCTCGGAAACTGTTCGGAAGACCCTGGAAAACCTGGATATCGCTACTCGTAAGGATATTGACAATCTCACCAACAGGATCGAAGGCCTCGAAAAGAAGATCTCGGTCTCTGATGAACCCGGCGAATCGGACGAGAATCATTCCTGACCCTCATATCCTGAAATTTTCAGCAAGTAATGCATCATTTTTCTTTCCGCCTTCTCAACGGAAAAAAACAAACGTTGTTTGATTAGGGTCCGCGAATTTTCATATTCGGGCGCCACACCTCTCACCCCAACATGACCAGGGGGGCCGACTTTGGATATTAAAGCCATTACACATCTGGGGCGTTTCAAGGACATCATCCTCATCCTTTTCAAGTACGGCCTGGATGATGTGGTGGAGCGTCTCGACCTGCCGGGTAAGATAATCTTCGATCGGATCAGCAGGGTCGATCGGGACATGAGCACCCGGGAGCGAATCCGTCACGTTTTGGAGGATCTCGGCCCCACCTTTATAAAGTTCGGGCAGCTCATGAGCCTCCGCCCCGACCTTGTTCCCTATCCACTTATCCTGGAATTGCGAAAACTTCAGGACGAAGTCGCGCCCGTTCCCTTTCGTGAAATCCGGATGATGTTGGAGAAGAACCTCAGATGCCCCCTTGAGGAAGTCTTCTCCGTTTTTGATGAGGCCCCATTTGCTGCAGCCTCCCTGGCCCAGGTCCACCGGGCCGTGCTTCGTCAGGAGGGCACCCCGGTGGCCGTGAAGGTCCGGCGTCCCAATATACGTCGGATCATTGAAATGGACTTCTATATTATGGATGTCCTTGCCAGGCAACTCAGCAAAAGGATGGAAGGAAACCAGGTTTATGATTTTCCCAATCTCGTGAACGAAATCAGGACGGCGCTTCGAAGGGAACTGGATTTCATGCGTGAGGCCCGCAACATGAAAATCTTCAAGGGCAATTTCGCAGCCAACTCAGAAATTTACACGCCGGAACTCTTCGAAAACTACTGTTCGGAACAGATGCTCACGATGGAACTGGTATCGGGGACCAAGCTGAAGGATCTGGATTTAAGTGCTCTTGAAGACCGGGAGAGTCTGGCCAAACGTCTCCTCCGCTTTACAACAAAGCAGATCGTCGAGGACGGTTTTTTCCACGCCGATCCCCACCCCGGAAACATCCTCATCCTGGAAAACAACGACATCTGTCTTCTGGACTGGGGTATGGTGGGACGTCTTACCCGTCAAACCCGTTACGACCTTGTGGACCTCATGAATGCGGTCTTTGATAAGGACACCGAACGTGTACTCTGGAGTCTTCTCCAGTTCGCCGTCAGGCGCGGGCACCTCAACCACCAGAAACTTCAGAGGGAAATATCAGATATCCTCGACGCCTTTCATAGTCTTCCCCTTCGGGAGGTCAATATCGGTCACCTGATGCTCGATATTTCGACCCTTCTTCGGGACAACCAATTACAGGTCCCGGCGGATCCCGCCATCATGATCAAAACGATCGTTACTGCGGAAGGAACGGCCCGTCAGCTCTATCCCGAACTCAACGTCATGGAGGAATTCAAGCCTTACATCAAAAGTCTTACAAGAGAACGCTGGCATCCGGATGCCGTTTTTGAAGGTCTGCGGCGCACCCTATACAGATTTCTCCTCTTTCAGAAAAATCTGCCTGCCAGGATCGCGCATATCATCGACGTGATCGATCATGGAGATCTCAATATTCGCCTCGAACACCAGAATCTGAGCCACCTCCAGAGATCCATTGAAAGAAGTTCCAACCGCCTGACCCTCGGAATCATCATCGCCGCCCTGATTATCGGTTCCTCTATGATTGTAACCACGGGGATCGGCCCTTCGCTCTGCGGTTTTCCGGCCCTCGGCATCATCGGTTATCTGGTTTCCGGTTTTCTTGGCCTGTGGCTGATCTTCAATATCATTCGAAAACGAAAATTTTGAAATTCATCATGTCCTGTAATCCGCATTGATCGTCACATACTCGTGGGTCAGGTCGCAGGTGAGGACCCGATCCTCATGGGATCCCTGGCGGAGGTCTACAATCAGGGCAAACTGTTTTTCTTTCATGCATTCAGTCGCCCGGATTTCGGCCTCCTGCCCGACCCCCAAGCCCCCTTCCACGATCTTCACATCATTCACCCAGATATCCACCTCTTGTTCCTTCATGGCGATCCCCGAACGTCCGACGGCCGCCATGATCCTTCCCCAGTTGGGGTCCTGACCATAACAGGCGGTCTTGACCAGGGAGGAATTGGCAATGGTCCTGGCCGCCGTCTCTGCATCGAACGCCGAGGCGGCCCCCTTCACCTTCACATGGATCACCTTACTGGCCCCCTCTCCGTCACGAACCATCATAGTGGCCAGTTCGCCCAAAACGAAAGCGAGCCCCCTTTTGAAGGCCACACCATCATCCTTCGACAGCGGCGGGTTTTCGGCCATGCCGTTGGCCATGGCCAGGACGCAATCATTGGTGCTTGTATCCCCGTCCACGGTGATCCGGTTGAAGGTAGTCTCTACCGATTCGATGAGGGTCTCCCGGAGTAAGGCACTTTCAACCGCGATATCGGTGACGACAAAACAGAGCATGGTGGCCATGTCGGGCATGATCATGCCCGCCCCTTTGGCCATGCCGATAATTCTGTAGGGTTTACCTTGAACCTCTCCCTCGAAACGGGCTGTTTTCGGAAATGAATCCGTCGTCATGATGGCCTCTGCCACACTGGAAAGCCCCTCCGGCGAAAGCGATGCCACGAGCCCCGGAACCCCGGTCGAAATTAAGTTCATATTCAAAGGGGCTCCAATAACGCCGGTCGAGGCCACAAGGACCTCTTCCGGTGTCGTTCCCAGCTCCCGGGCCACCAAATCGGCCGTACGCCTTGCGTCTTCCAGCCCCGCTTGACCGGTGCAGGCATTGGCGTTCCCTGCATTCGCGATGATGGCCCTGGCCTTTCCATCCCGGACATGATCCCTGCTCAGGAGGACCGGTGCCGCCTTCACCTTGTTGGTCGTAAAAACGGCCGCCGCCACCGCCTCCCTTTCCGAAACGATCAGGCCGATATCCGGATTTCCGTTCTTTTTCAGGCCCACTGCTGCCGCAGAGGCCCTGAAACCCTGGATGATATAGGGTGCCGTTGTCTTATGATCGTTTGCCATTAAAATTCCTCGATTATATTTCTTGCACCGTACCTCTTAAGCTGATTGAGACACGTTCAGCTCTTCCTTTTATTCCCAGTTAAAAACCTGTTCCTTTCCCGTGCAACGGGATCCTTTACGCACCTATCACTCTTACCCCTTCCCGCGCCGCGTTTTCCCATCAACCCGGGACCGCGCCCTCTCGACCGGGGGTGTTCCCCTCCGGCACAAGAGGGCACTTCTTTGCATTCAATCGTGATAAAGTCACCTGAATCCTGAAAAGTCCCTTAGGGGCGAACCAACACTCCATCCCTACAACACACCCTGCGCCATTGATTTGTCTGACATTTACTATAATCATATCCTGTAGATCGCGAAGCGATACCGCAACTTTAGGCACTCGACACTTTAGGTCACTTGTAACTCTTATCCCCCTTTTGGGGTTAAGCCAAAGCCGGGCCTTCGGACCCGCATGCTTTACTTGCCCCTCCCACAACACTTCTTGTACTTCTTTCCACTCCCGCAGGGGCAGGGATCATTCCTGCCGACCTTCTTTCCCTGGCGCTTGACGGTCAAAGGACTGCTGCCGTCTCCGTGACTGAAACTCATGGCCCGCTTCTTTTTCTTGGGAATTTCATCCTCTGCAGGCTGTCTCCTGAGAAGCTGGATGCGTGAAAGCGTCATAAGGCTCTCTTCCCGGATGCGGTCCAGGAGTTCCTCGAAGAGCGCGTACCCCTCCTTCTTATACTCGCGAAGGGGGTCCATCTGTCCGTACCCTCTGAGCCCGATACCCTCCTTCATGTGTTCCATATCCTGGAGATGGGTAATCCACTGGTTATCGATAATCTGAAGGATGATATACCTCTCCAGGGAACTCATATCCTGCTGGCCCAGGTAGGCCTGTCTCTTTTCATAGGCTTGGTGGGCCTGCTCCCTGACCAGGTCTGCGAGGTCTTCCTCTTTCAGGGCGTCAAAGGCCTCCTCGTCCATATCTTCAGGTCCTATTTGGGGGCGAAACCCAAAAAGCCTGATAAGGTTTTCCTTGAGCCCCTGAATATCCCAATCCTCCGCAGGCGCCTTGGGATCCGTAAACCTTGCAACGAGTTCGTCTACCTTTTCATCCATCATATCATTGACGATCTCTCGCATCCCGTCCCCTGTGAGGATATCCTTTCTCAGAGAGTAGACGATCTCTCTGTGCTTGTTCATGACATCGTCGTATTCCAGGAGGTGCTTTCTGATATCAAAGTTACGCGCCTCTACTTTTTTCTGCGCATTCTCAATGGCCTTTGAGACGAGATTGTGTTCGATAGGCTGCCCTTCTTCCATGCCCAGGCGGTCCATAATGGAGGCCATCCTGTCCGACCCGAATATCCTCAGGAGATCATCCTCGAGGGACAGATAAAACCGGGATGTCCCGGGGTCTCCCTGACGACCCGATCTCCCCCTGAGCTGGTTGTCTATACGGCGGCTTTCGTGTCTTTCGGTGCCCAGGATATGGAGGCCGCCCAGTTCCACGACGCCGTCACCCAGGACGATATCGGTTCCACGCCCGGCCATATTCGTCGAAATGGTCACGGTCTGCTTCTGTCCCGCCTGGGAGATGATCTCCGCCTCCCGCTGGTGATGTTTGGCATTGAGGACGGAATGGGGAATCCCGGCGCGCTTGAGCATCTTGCTCAGCATCTCGGATTTCTCTATGGTGATGGTCCCAACGAGCACGGGCTGGCCCTTTCGGTAGAGCTCTTTGACTTCATCGGCGACCGCGGCGAATTTTTCCCGTTCGGTCTTGTAGATGGCATCCGGAAAATCCTTTCGGACCATGTTTTGGTTCGTAGGGATAACGAGCACATCCAGTTTATAGGTACTGTTGAATTCCGCCGCTTCCGTGTCGGCCGTTCCGGTCATACCGGCGAGTTTGTCATACATGCGGAAAAAATTCTGAAAGGTGATCGTGGCCAGCGTCTGGTTTTCTTCCGCAACGCTCACACCTTCCTTGGCCTCCACGGCCTGATGAAGTCCGTCACTCCAGCGACGTCCCGGCATCATGCGCCCCGTAAATTCATCCACAATGACCACTTGACCCTCCTTGATCACGTAGTGGACATCTTTTTCAAATAGCCATAAGGCTTTGATCATCTGCTGAGTCGCGTGAAGGAGTTCCGAAGACCGCATATAGCGATTCTCCAGTTCCTTGAGACGTTCAGCCCTTTCCTCTTCGCTGAGGCTTTCATCCTCCCTGATCTGGTAGCTTTCCTCATCCATATCCGGCAGCACAAAATCGCCCTGCCCCCCACCGGCGAGGAGCTTGATCCCCTTCTCACTCAGCTCAACGGAATTGCTGTGCTCATCAATGGTGCAGTAGAGCTCCTGATCCAGCTCGGGAAGGAGTTTCTGGGAACTCAACATGCTCTCCATCCGGTCGAGCTGCTTCTTCAGATGCTGGTTCTGTGCCAGGATATCCAGGAAAACGGGATTTTTGGGATCCCCCCTCTTGACCTGGACAAGCATTTCAATGGTCTTGTCATCTTCATCTTCGGCATCCAGTCTCTGGCGGAGGTCCTTTAAAATGGACTGGATCACTGCTCCCTGCTTATTTTTTAATGTAACGACGAGGGGTTTGACGTCCGTGAAAACCCTATTTTCGCTTTTTTCGACCGGACCGCTGATGATCAGGGGAGTCCTCGATTCGTCGATCAGGATGCTGTCCACCTCATCCACGATGGCGTAGTTAAACTCCCGCTGGGCAAAGTCCACCAGATCGAACTTCATGTTATCCCGGAGGTAATCGAAACCGAATTCGTTATTGGTTCCATAAGTGATATCACAGGCGTAGGCCTTTTTTCGTTCCTCGTCGTTCAAGCCGTGGACGACAACCCCCACGGAAAGACCCAGGAATTTATAGATCGCACTCATCCATTCGGAATCTCGGGTTGCCAGATAATCGTTGACCGTTACCAGATGGGCACCCTTCCCCGAAAGAGCATTCAGGTAGAGGGCAAGGGTGGCGACCAGGGTCTTTCCTTCACCGGTTTTCATCTCGGCGATCTTTCCCTCATGAAGCACAATGCCACCGACGAGTTGCACATCGAAATGACGCATGCCCAGGGTCCTGACCGAGGCCTCTCGGACCGCTGCAAAGGCCTCAGGGAGCAAATCATCCAGGGTCTCACCCTTTGAAACCCTCTCCCTGAATTCGATTGTCTTTGCCTGGAGCTCCGAGTCCGATAGGGCCTGAAATTGTGGTTCCAGCTGATTAATGGCCTCAACCCTGGGCCTGATGCGTTTCAATTCCCGCTCATTCTGGCTACCGAAAATACCTTTGATAAAAGTTCCAAGCATAGTCATTTCTCTGTGTGGCAGGTTTCTGTTTGAGATGGGCAAATGTCGCGGCTTAGGACCGGAAGTTTACGGTTAAGTCTCCGCCGAACCGGCTTCCGGGCGCCCTTCAAGGGACCGATCGACACAACCCCTGAAATATATGACGACTTGCCGAACAAATTACAAGTCGATTAACAACATAAACTAATCATTCTAAATAAAAAGGGAAAGAAAAAAAATCAGGACACTAATTGAGGATATATCGGAGTGGATTGACGGGGACACCATTCAAGTGGACCTCGTAATGAAGGTGCGGACCTGTTGTGCGGCCGGTTTTTCCTACCAACCCGATCTTCTGGCCCCTTTTGACGGACTGCCCCTTCTTAACGAGTATTTTTTTCATGTGGGCATATCGGGTCTTGAGGCCGTAATTGTGGCTAACGGTTAAGAGGTTGCCATATCCGTAATCCTTCCCGGCATAGACGACAACGCCGTCTGCAGGCGCCACGATCGGAGAGCCCATTCTCGCACAAATATCAAGGCCCCGATGAAATTCCTTCTTGTTTGTGAAGGGGGAAATTCTATAACCGAAACGGGAACTTATCCATCCCTTGGCGGGCCAGATGGAAGGTGTGAAAGCCAGCATGGACTTCTGGTTTTCAAGATATCGCTTCAACTCCGACATGTCTTTGATTTGGGCGGAAATCTCGGTATCGAGATTGTCCAAAGACCGGTGCATCATCCGCGCCAGTTTCCGGTGCCCCTGCTCGCGGACCAACTTGGGGTCCAAGAACGCAGGGTCCGAACCCCCGACCCCAAGAAACTGGGTGTTATCCTCGCTCGGCTCAAGGTTGACCATGACTCTCAACTGATTTACGAACGCCTTGGATTCAACCATATTTTCACCCATCTGATTGATTCTCTGGGCCAGCGATATGAGTTGAACATCCTTTTCCTGGTTTGTCTTCCCCAGCCCGACCAGACCGGGCATCTGTTTTTTAATGATCCAGTAATCCTGAATGACATAGGCGAGGCCGGCGCAGGCCATCAGCAAGAGGATAAAAGAAAGGATGAACACGGCTTTGGGGATCTTGAGCTGTCGTGTCCTACTGCTTCCGTCAGGGAGAAATAATATGGTGATTTTCTTATTGGCCAAAATGTTCTCTCTGATTAGGGTCCATGGAAAAAAGCCGAACAAAAGTTTTAAAGAATTATCACAAAAAAAATTGATTTGTCAACCCCTAACCAATGACCCCGTCTCTGAAAAACTGCCGGATATCTCGGGCAAGCGAGGGGCTGATACCCTGCACTTTTATGAGGTCATCGTGGGTCGCCCTGCGGATTGCCTCCGTATGTCCGAACTGCAACAGCAAAAGCCGCTTTTTCTTCGGGCCGATACCCGGTATAAGATCCAGCTCGGAGGTGGTCAGTCTCTTCCCTCGAAGCTTGCGATGGTAAGTCACGGCTCTTCGATGGGCTTCATCCCTGATGCGCATGAAAAGGTGGAGCAAGGGATTGTCGGGCCTCAAGGTCAGAGGATTTTTGCGGCCGGGGATATATACCCTGTCCGCTTCGCCCGGCTCATTGCCCTTTGCGATAGCCGCAAGAGCCGGCGTCTCAGGACTTTGGAAGGAATCCGCCGCTTTTTTTGCCACCGCAAGGTGGCCTTTTCCTCCGTCTATGAGGACAAGGTCCGGCAAATTTTCGCTCTTGAGCCTCCGGGTGACGAGTTCGGACATCATCCCGTAGTCATCGATGCCCTCGACTTCTCTAATCTTATAGTTCCTGTACCCCGCTTTGTTCGGAAGGCCGTCCACAAAAGAAACCACCGATCCCACCGCCATCTCCCCCTGAATGTTTGAGATGTCCATACCCTCGATGGATCTCGGGGTCTTGTCCAGCTTTAACAGGGTCCCGGCAAGGGCCATCAGGTCCTGGGCCCTGGATTCCGCCCGGGTCTCAAGGAGATTCAAGGCATTTGCTTTGGCCATCTTGACGAGTCTCACCTTTTCCCCTCTTTGAGGACAATCGATGGAGACCCGTCTCTTGGCCAGCCCCGAAACCCATTCTTTGATGGACGGGAGGTCTTCGACCGGTTCGGAAATCAGGATATGGGACGGAATAAAGGTCTCCCTGTGGTAGTATTGTTTCAGAAACGCTTCCATGACCTCCGACGGCGTGCCTCCTTTGCCCTTGAACTCATAGTCCCGGCTGCCCGTGAGATAGCCTTTTCGAACAAAAAGAATCACGATTTGAAAGACGCCGTCCAGTTCCTCGATGCCGATGATATCCTGGTCTTCCAACTTGTGCGAGACCACATGTTGCCCCTCGATGATGTGCTCGACCGCCTTGATCCGGTCCCTGATCCGGGCCGCCTCCTCGAACTGGAGCGCTGTGGAGGCCTTCTCCATCTTCTTCTGCAGTTCTCTGATCAGTTCCCGATTTCGGCCTTCCAGAAAAAGCCTGACTTGGTTTACGGCCTCCCGGTAATCCGCCACCGGGACATCCCGCGTGCACAGGCCCAAGCATCGGTTGAGCTGATAATTCAAACAGGGCCTCGACCGCTTGGGGAGCGCCGGGGTCTTGCATTTGCGGAGCTGAAAAATGCTGTCGATCAGCTTCAGGGTCTTGCGCACATCACGGGCCGAAGAAAAGGGTCCGAAGTAGCGGGCGCCGTCCTTTTTGATCCTGCGGACAATGCCGAGTCGAGGATAGGGGTTTTGGACATCGAGTCGGAGGCAGGGATACTGTTTGTCATCTCTCAGTACGATGTTGTATCGCGGCAGGTGCTTTTTAATCAGATTGCTTTCAAGAATGAAGGCCTCCGTCTCTGTGGCTGTGAGGATATAGTCGAGCCCCTTTGCGTGATTCATCATCATGCCGGTTTTGTAAGGCAGTTCGGAGAGAGGCCTGAAATAGGACAGGACCCTTTTCTTGAGGTTTTTGGCCTTGCCGATATAGATGATTCGACCGGAAGGGTCCTTGAAAAGATAGACCCCCGGTCCTTCCGGCAAGGAGGACCGGAGGGCATCGGGGTCGACATCGTGTTGGGATATGGGGTTGGAATTCATTGGCGTCGGCTTGATTCAGGCCGGTTTTCCATGGTCAATCAATGAGAGCAGGGTTATCCTTCGTGAGGCCGCCCTTATACTTCCATCCAAGGTAAAGCCGTTTGACCATGATCACGAGGCTGTGATAGTTGCCTTGCCTGTCCTTCACATAATCCTTCAACAGAGCTTCCTGAAAAAAGTCCAGTCTCTTGGCACCCCTGATCCCTGAGGCGTCGCGATCTTCGATCAATTCCATGACCAGGATTTCCAGGCCCACGGATATGGCAAGATTCATCAAATCGAAGAGCAACCAGGTACCCAGATTCTTAGTGCGAAACGACGGTACGACGGTGACACTGACCCTACCGATGTGACCTCTTGCACTCTCCTCGTTCAAAATGAGAGTGGCGCTTGCTATAATCCTTCCCTCCAATACCGCCACGAGGATAGTCATCCGTTCCTGATCCATTCGTTTCAGCCATTGATCGATGACACGAAAATCGGAGACATCGCCGTCCGTAAACCATCTGTCATCATCAGAAAGCTCTTTGAACATCTCAAACAGGGGGGTCTCGTCGCCTTTCCGGAGCGGTCTAAATGTCACGCCGGTGCCGTCCTTGAGAATGATTTCCTTGGGATAGTCCTTCTGGTTCATAAAATCCGCCCCCCTGTTTCCTGCCCTTCTTCCCGTCGAGCCATGATAGGCGCGGGAATAATGGCCTTGCCCTAAATCCACCGTCTAATTTACATATCATGCCTAAAATCAAGCGATTTAGGCTCATTCCTGATCACCAGCAAGGTATCAGATGCAAGGCGCCTAGGAGTGACGACTGAGTCGTATGAGCTATACGTCGCAAGGAGGAACGAACGAAGGCAACGCAGCAGATGATGCCTTGATGGTGATCAGGACTTGCTTACCTGAAAGGTAAGTGATAGGAAAGGAAATAGTCAAGAGAATTGTATAGCTTGGGAGGTTTTCGGGGTCTCCGGGCACCGGCCCGGAACGTCAGGACGAATCAGAATGATGCAGGAGTCGAGCAGATCACTTGAAAAATGTTGTTTCCTTCTTATGGCGATGGTCCTTTTCATGCTCCAGGGTTGCGGGACGATGAAAAGAATGCCGCCACCCATGGCCACCATTCCCGGCACATCCGGACATTTCTGGATCGGCCAGATCCTGGACGTCAAGGCCGGGAAGGTTATCACCTTTGAAGAGCTCATAGAGACTTTGTGTTCAAAGGATCTGATTTTCCTGGGCGAGGTCCATGACAATCCCGAGCACCACCTGATCCAGGTGCAGATACTGCAGGCGCTCGATGCCCGTTGCGGCCCTCCGGCTCTGGCCATGGAGGTCTTTCAGAGCCCTCGACAGGATGCCCTCGATCGTTATCTTGGGGGAGAGATCCCGGAAGAAATTTTCTTGAAAACAGTGGACTGGAAGAAGTCTTGGGGCTACGATTACCTTTTTTACCGGCCTCTGCTTTTGTGGGCAAAGGCAAACAGAAGCCCGATCCAGGCTGTCAACGCCCCCATCGATGTGGTGAGAAAAGTGGCCAGAAAGGGACTTAGCGGCCTGGATGCCGGGGAGCGCAACGCCATCGCCGGGGAAATCGACTTGAATCAAGAGGCCCATCGCGACTATCTCCGCCGGGTCTATGAACAGCACCGCCATGGGGAATTGGAGAATTTCGACTATTTTTATGAAGCCCAGTGCGTCTGGGAAGAGACCATGGCCGAAAACGCCTCCCGGTTCATCGAGAAGGGGAAAACCAGACTGGTCTTCATTGCCGGGAACGGTCACCTCATCAACAAATACGGTATCCCGGACCGAATGCTGAAACGCGTTCCCGTGTCCGCGGTTACCCTTCTCCCTTACCCCATCCATGGGAAGGAAGACCTTGAAAGGGAGGTCGCCGATTATATCTGGCTGACCCCGGAAGCCCCTCACCGGTTCAGGTTTTTTCATAACATGAAAATGAAACCCGAAGCCCCGAAAAAGGAAGAAGAAAAACCTCAATTGAAAAAGGGGCCATCTTCAGACGCAAGCTCGAAACCTTGAACTCGATATCTTGTAACTGTTCAATTTTTTGAGACTCATTCAACTATTTTGAGGGACCTTCATTTTTTGAAAAGGCAAAACTCATACGACATCTTAAATTCGGGATTTATTTTGACTTTACATCACAAACACCACAAATACGATTTTCGGTTCTGCCCCGTGTGCGGGGGAAAACTCGAGTCCATCAAACTCAAGGAACACGAGCCCACCAGACTCGTTTGCACTCAGTGTGCCTTCATTTTCTACCTGGACCCCAAGCTTGCCGCCTGTGCGGTTGTGGAAAAGGACGGCAAGGTCCTGCTCACCAAACGGGATCTCAAACCCCGTAAGGGAAAATGGGCCCTGCCGGGTGGGCATGTGGACCGGGGCGAGGTAGTGGAAGCGGCGGCCGTCCGGGAGACCGAAGAAGAATGCGGCATCAAGACCAGCATTTCGGGAATGTTGGGTCTCTATTCCAACAGCGGTCAGACCGTCGCCCTGGCTGTGTATCTTGCCGATTACATATCCGGAACCCTGATTGCGGGCGACGAAATCCAGGAAGCGAGGTTTTTCTACCCCGGAGAAATTCCCTGGAACGATCTGGCGTTTCAAAATACGGCGGACGCCCTCAGAGATTACTGCAAGATGAAAGATTTACGCATATAGAGCATGGCTTTGGCCTGCCCCCAGGAGGAGTCTATCGACTTTGAATATTTCCCGAATCCTGCGTTGATTTGGCATTTGAACTCAAACTCGATTAAACTCTATCCTTTATACCCGAATACCGACCCATCACGAAAGTGAGGATATTAAAGGACATGATCATCAGACCTGAAAACATTGGAACATTGAGCCCTGAAAATCGAAAGGCCATCATGGAGAGATCCATGGAGGACATTTCATCCATATATGATTATGTGCGCAACCTCGTGGCGGAGGTGAAAGACCATGGCGAACCGGTGCTTCTGAAGGTCAACAGCGAATTCAAGGCGAACGTTGCATCCGCAGATCTCACCGTCACCCGGGAAGAAATCCAAAAGGCCTATGAACAGGTGGATGGAAAAGTGATCGACAGCCTCAAGGCGGCGGCGGCGAACATCATCAAGTTCCATGAGGCCCAAAAGGAACGGGAAATGTGGTCCATAGAGATCCGGGAGGGAATCCTCGCCGGCCGCATCACCAGACCCATGGACCGCGTCGGATGTTATGTCCCCGGGGGAAGAGCCGCTTACCCGAGCACCGTCCTCATGACCGTATTGCCCGCCAGGGTGGCCGGTGTTTCTGAAATTATTGCCACGACCCCGCCCGGGGAGGGCATGCAGGTCAACCCCGTCACGCTCGTTGCCGCTGATGTGGCCGGCTGCGACCGTATTTTCAAGATAGGAGGCCCTTGGGGTATCGCGGCCATGGCCTACGGCACCTCGACCGTGCCGCAGGTGGACAAAATCGTGGGTCCGGGAAACAAATATGTGACGGCCGCAAAAATGGTCGTTTACGGAACGGTGGACATCGACTCCCCGGCCGGTCCGAGCGAAGCCCTCATCCTGGCGGACGAGACCGGAGACCCCGAACTGATAACCTGGGACTTTCTCTCTCAAATCGAGCATGACCCTGACTCCGCAGCCGTTCTGGTCACGACCTCCACAAAACTCGCCGAAGATGTCTGTCGGGTCATAGACAGGGAATACACCGCCCTTCCCCGCAAGGACATCTTCGAGTCCTCCCTGACCAAACACTCCCACGTCCTCGTGGCCGACACGATGGAACATGCCCTTGATTTCACAAACGAATACGCGGCAGAACACCTCCAGATCCTTACCAGGGACCCTTTTATGACCCTGAACAGGATCAAACATGCAGGCTCCATCTTTCTTGGCCCTTACGCCCCGGTGCCCGTCGGGGATTACGCCTCCGGGACCAACCATGTCCTGCCCACGGGCCGGGGGGCTCGAATGTTCTCCGGTCTTTCGGTGGACGATTTCATCAAAAAACCCACCTTTCAATACCTGAGCCGGGAAGGCCTGTCCTCACTCAGGGACACGGTTTCCACCCTGGCGGAAGCGGAGGGTCTCCCCATACACGGCCGGGCCGTCCAGGCCAGATTCAATGCCAAAGGCTAAAGCTCAAATATCTCAATTTTAATGCAACTCTAACGGTCACTTGGGACATTTGGATATCTTTCCCCGCCATTGCTTCAGCAGCGGCGGCAATTTGTCATTTCTACTTAGTTTTCATCCAGAAATGGCCTATTTCCGAAACCGGGAACCCGCTGCAGAGCAGTAGGACTAAGTTCCCGAAGGGTACGAAAAATTGGAAACTCACGCGTTCCCGAATTTCATTCCTCGATGGGCACTACTAAGTTGTGAACCTTTGAACCTTGAACGCTGAACTGAGACCCCTGCAACGTCAGGGTAAACTCTGCCCCACGCAATATGGAATCTGCGACACGCGCATCGAAGACCTCGTTACGCGGGGAAGGACGTGGTTTTCTAAACCTTCACGACTTCCCCACCCATCCACCCCTTTTCTCCCGGCATTCCACGACGTTCCGCGGACCACAATGTAGCTATAATGTGAATAATTTTGTTGCCATTCAGGCACCAATGTTTTATATAAGCCCATGCTATGGTGACTGCTTGGGAACCGTCTTCTTGAGCTGCTCATCATGAAATATGAAGACGTCGTGTTGGAGGTAACAGGCTGATCACATCTCCTTCGATCTCTCAGGCCATGCGACAGGCGGCATGACTACGGGTATCGTCGCAGAAAATTCGAATTATCAATGGGGAAACCTTAAAAAAGGAGGATATGCATTATGGCAGACATCAAAGGCTACAATATGCCGGATGAACTCTATTACCACAAAGACCACAGCTGGGCGCGAGTGGAAGGCACCAAGGTAACGGTAGGCATGAATGACTTTTTCCAGAGAGAGGCTGGTGATATCGTGTTTGTCGATCTTCCGGAAGAAGAGGATGACGTCAGCCAGGGAGAGGTCTGCGGTAAGATTCAGTCAAGGAAATGGATCGGCAAACTGGTCGCCCCCGTGTCCGGAGAAATTGTCGAGATCAATGAGGACCTGGAGGACGACACCAGTCTCATCAATTCGGATCCTTACGGAAAGGGCTGGATCCTGGTCATCGAGGCCTCCGAACTGGACGATGAACTGGAAGCCCTCATGCAGGGCGATGCGTTGACCTCATTTATCGAAGAAGAGGTAAGAGTGGCCGAAGCGGAAAAGGCCAAAGCCGAAGAAAAATGACCGGTGAGTGGCGTCTATTTAAAAATATCGAGAGGTCCGTGTCCACCGCCGAGGGTCTGGCGGTGGACGACACCCTCCCCCAGTCCGTTGAAAACCATCATTCCCCACCCATTCTTAACCTCTATACCTTCATCCCCTCCGTAATTGTCGGGAAATACCAGGACATCGAGGCCGCTCTCAAGCTGGATCGGTGTCGGGCCAGGGGTATTGAATACAATCGCAGAAGCACCGGGGGGGGAACGGTCATCATGGGGCCGGAGATCGTGGCCCTTGGTTTTGGAATCAATATGGACTACCCGGGGTTGAGCGGTCGGGGTATGGGGGGCGTTTTCGAAACCATCGGAGGCGTCTTCAGCAAGGCCCTTCAGCGCTTCGGCTTCAGTTCGCATTTTGTCACGAAAAACGATATGGAAGTGGCGGGGAAAAAGGTCGCGGGACTTTCGGCATCGGCCGAGACCGGAAAAAGTCTCCTTTTTCACACGAGCCTCCTGGTTGACTTCGATATCGAGCTCATGACCGATATCATGAATACCCCGCTCATCAAGCTCTATGACAAGGGGTACAACTGTTTCAGCCAGCGAATGACCACGGTGAGGCAGGAAGTCGGTCGGAACGACATCCGGGTGGAAGAGGTCATGGATGCCATCCGTGATGCCTTTGAAGAGGCATTCGATATCCGCTTTCGTGAAGACACGCCCGATGAATGGGAACAGGAAAAGATCCGGGATTTTATCGAGAACCGCTACACCCAAAAGGACTGGATTTTTTCTCACAAACACCCCAGATCCCGAATGGGTATCGGCCGATTGAAGACCAAAGGGGGCCTGCTGGAAATTTACCTGTCCCTGGCCGGAGGCTCCATAGAAAATATCGTGATAACCGGGGACTTTTTCTCAACGACCGAAGATGTCAACTGCCTTGAAAAGGCCTTGAAGTGGACCTCGGCCCGACCGGAAAAAATCGAGGAACACCTCTCCGAGGTCTGGAGGGATGACATGATTTTCGGACTGGATGTCCCCACGCTGACCCGGGCCATCCTCGTTGCCAAAGAGAACCAGGTGCGGCTATAAAGAATCCGGGTTCAACGGAGCCGGCTTTGTTTTAACCCCAAAGGGGAATAGTAGTTACAAGTGACTAAAGTGTCGAGTGACTAAAGTTGCGGTATCGCTTCGCGACTTTCATTATAAAAATATACCGGGGAGTCACTGGTGCCCCTGAACGGATAACCATGAAAAAACAAGAAAGTCCTGAATACGCAAAAATGAGTCATGCCTCAGCCATATCCCTCGGTCTGATGCAGGGCAGGATGTATCGGGGTGCGGTCAACAGATGCGTGAACCTCCTCGTTCATTATCCAGAAGGTTGTTCGGCCAACTGCGCCTACTGCGGTCTCGCCAAAAAACGGCCCGGGACCTACGAAGAAAAAAGCTTTATCAGTGTGGGATGGCCCGTCTATTCCATGGATAAAATCATCGCGGCCATCAACGGGGCCCCTTCCTACGTGAAACGGACCTGCATATCCATGATCACCAACGGCAAGTGTAAGCGACATACCCTGGATATGACTCGCCGGCTCAAGGCCGAAACCGCTATCCCCATATCCATTCTCATCAGCCCGACTATTTTGGACAAAGACGCCCTTATCGCCATGAAGAAGGCAGGGGCCGACAAAATCGGGGTCGCCATTGACCTAGCCTCACCCGAACTTTTCGATAAATACAGGGGATCAGGCGTTTCAGGGCCTCACCGGTGGGAAAAATACTGGGAGATATTAAACCAGGGACTGGAGGTCTTCGGACCCGTCAACGTAGGCGCTCATCTCATGGTCGGCATGGGCGAGACCGAGGAGGAGATGGTCCGAATCATGGAAAAATTATGCGGGATGGGGGTGGACAACCATCTTTTTTCCTTTCTCGCCGAAAAGTCCTCCGCCCTGGCCGATATGCCCCAGCCGCCTTGGCCGACCTATCTAAGGGTGCAGCTTGCCAGGTATCTGATCGAAGAGGAATCCATGACCATGGGCGACATGACCTTTGATGAAAAAGGACGCATCGTTGACTTCGGTATCGAACCTGAAAAACTCAACGAGATCATAAACCGCGGCGTCCCCTTCATGACTACCGGGTGTCTTGGGCCGGACGGCCAGGTGGCCTGCAACCGACCCTTCGGGAATTGCCTTCCCGACGACAAGCAGTGGAATTATCCTTATCTCCCCAACGAGGAGGAGCTTTCACTGGTTCATCAATTTATCCGGGATAAAGAAGATAAAATTTTGGTATAAGTTCAGCCTTTTGAAACAATAAAAACCCTTGTTCATGGCTGATTGCGTTTCAAAAAAATATACGGTTGCCAATTTTGCAAAAAACATCCGGCCGGAGCTGCGCTTCGGCCGGAATTTTTCTCTCCACCTCTTATTCCAATGGGGTGCCAGAATAACTGATGCCGCGGTGTAATCAGGATTTACAACAACTTCCAATTTCCCATTTTGCCACTGGCGTAAACTATAGAGTACTTGGCCTGTCCCTCTTTCATCAAAAGTCACATGCCCTTACCGTCGTTAAATCGGTCTCCCCCTGGAGCTGAAGAAGATGGCCTCGTTGGGGGCCATCAATCGCCAATTCGGCAGGATCTCAAATTCAAATCAACCTCCACTGTGAGATGCCCATAAACTCAAAGAATTGAGTTGAAAAGGGATGAGTTATAGAAATCATTTCTAATCCAATACCGCAAGAAATTCGATTTCTATCAACCAATTCGGCGCCAGGAGGCTGTGGACAATGACTCCCGTCGCAGCGGAGTAATTATTTTTAAAAAATTCACGCCTTATGTCCGCCGTCTTTCCATAATCCTTAACCGCCTGGGGCGTGATGTAATCCGTGGTCTTAATGACATCATCAAAAGTGGCACCGACCTTCGCTAAAAGCTTTTCTACGGTCTCATAGATATGTCTTGTCTGCGCCATCAGATCGCCTTTGTACAGCGTGCGGTGTTTCTCGTCAGTGGCGACGGTTCCGGATAGGGTGATGATTTTGCCCTTCTTCACCAGATCGACCCATGTATAATCCCTCTCTTTGTACATCTCGTCAAACACATTGATTCTTTCCGTTGTCATAATTTATCCTCCAAATTTATATTTCATCAGTTGCCGTTTGCGTTCATCATGATCCATCTTGATTTACTTTTTCCTTTTCCCGGATCTGAACATGATGACATCAACATACTCAAAAAGTATTGGTTCCGAAGTGGGCTCTTCGTATTCAAGATTCTTCCCATTCAGGAATGCAAGATCCGGGACCTCGTCGATAACAAAAAGAACCCTATGGGCATCGAGCATGAATTCCGAACACTCGGCCTGCATCGGTCCTTCCTATCATTTCCTGTACGTTCTTCTGATTCATTGACTTGATTACCCATCGCCTCCCGATCGGTTTCATGCAAATTTTTTATAGTCGTAGAACCCTTTGCCTGTCTTTCGACCAAGCCATCCTGCGGTCACCATTTTTCTGAGAAGAACGGGAGGAGCGTATTTTGGGTCTTTGGTCTCCTCATAAAGCGTTTCAGCTATTGAGAGTTCGGTGTCAAGCCCTATGAAGTCGACAACCTCCAACGGGCCCATGGGATGATTGACGGCCTGCTTCATAGAAATGTCTATCTCCTCTTTTGTCGCGATTCCCTCTTGGAGCATGCGAACAGCACCAAGCAGGAAAGGCGTAAACAGTCTGGTCACGATAAAACCACCGATATCCGGTGCCACGACTACGGTTTTCCCTAAAGTCTCGCCGAATTTTTTGGCTGTTTCAAGGGCCTCTTCGTCCGTCATGATGGTTTTTACATATTCCAACAATTTCATGACGGGGGCGGGATTGTGGAAGTGCATGCCGATCAACCTCTCGCCTCTGTTTGTGGCGGCAGCCATATCGGTCACTGAAAGCCCTGACGTATTGGTCGCCAATATGGTCTCTTTTTTACAGAGCTTGTCCAAATCGGAAAAGACCGTCTTCTTTAATTCCAGGCTTTCGGGAACGACCTCTTCTACCAGATCACAGTCAGCAAGGTCTTCCAGTTTATGGCCGGTGGTAATGCGGGCCATGGTGGCATCCTTTTCATCCTGGGCCAGTTTGCCTTTTTCAACCTGGCTTTGAAGTCTCTTATCGATTGATTTGACACATTTCTCCAGCATCTCCGGCGCAGAGTCGACAGCTATGACATCATAGCCCGATTGGGCAAAGACCTGAACAATGCCTAAGCCCATCTGACCTGTTCCCAACACGCCAACCTTTTTTATCTCCATCTCTTTCCTCCTTTTTGGGAATTTGAGGCATTCTACCTTCCTTTGAAAATCGGTGTTTTTTCCTCAATAAAGGCATCTATCCCGCTATCGGCATCCTCAGAGTGTGCTACTGTTGCATATTCCCTGAGTTCTATATCCATTGCTGCGTCAGCTGAAAGGTGCATCCCGTCTTTTACGGCATTTTTGATGGCCTTTATCGCCAGGGGGCCTTTTGTGGATATCTTTTTTGCAATCTCAGTGACCTCCTCCATCAGTTTTTCACTTGTGAAAACCTTCTCTACCAGTCCTATTTCATATGCTTCAGAAGCGGATATCATATCACCGGTGAACATCAAGTATTTGGCCTTTCCGGCCCCTATAAGCCTTGGGGTCAACTGCGTTCCCCCGTATCCGGGGATGAGGCCTAGGCCTGCCTCAGGAAGACCGAATTTAGCGTTCTCGGATGCAATCCTGAGATCACAGGACAGCGCCAATTCCATTCCTCCACCAAGGGCATAGCCGTTAATCGCGGCAATTACAACCTTGTTTGAGTGACGAAGTGCAGATATGGCTTCCTTCCCTTCCTTTATAAGTTCAGGTCTGTTTGTAGCGTCCTTTATCTCCTTCAGGTCAGCCCCGGCAATAAATGCCTTTTGACCCGCACCGCTTATGATCACAACCATAACTTCATGGTCTTGTTCCAGTTCCTTGAATATCTCCTCTATTCTTCCAAGTACACTGCTGTTCAGGGCATTATATGCCTTTTCACGATTTATGGTAATAAAAGCTACCACATCCTCCTTTTTATAGATCACATCCATTTGCAGCCTCTCTTTTTTTTCTGATCTAGCATATAAAAAGCCATTGATTTTCAGTGAAGTACTTGCATAAGGAATTGAAAATTTTTAAACCATGGGGCCATACTCGATTTGGGCCATTAGATGGTAGACTTTGAGATGACGTTCCACCATCCAAAGAATTTCTCAATGTCCCATCTGAGTTTGCAAGTTAGAGCGATTTGCTCCGCTGAAAGGTCATAACGGCTTGAAGCAATCCAGTATTTGATGCCATCAACACTATACCCAATACTCTTAAACGCTCTTTGCTTCTATTAACTCCGGACTTCCCCAATAACACCATGGCATCATAGAAAACATTGCTCTCAGGATTGGTTCCTTTGGTTTCTATACTAGTTTTTTACCGGCTTTTATACGGCACACGAAGTATTTTTTCTCTATTTGCCACTGGTCAAATAGATCGTGTGGTTGATATTCTCAATCCAAAACACCGATTTGGCCGGAGGATAGAATCATGTTGACAAAGGGACTTTCAGCGCCCTTGCTATCTCTCAGGAAAATCTTTTTTGCAATGGGGTGGTTCAAGTCAAATCCAAGATGCACCTTGGCTTTTTTGATTCCCTGTTCGGGGGCGATGACTTTGCGCTCGAAATCATCTTCCTCGAAAACCTGAAAAAGGCGTTGCGCAGAAGTGTATTCTTCCAAATAAAAAAAGATGAGAGTTTTGACCTGATCTTCAAAAGTGATTTGCAAAGGTCTGTTTCCCCTCGATGGCTATGGCGACGTCCCGGTCATAACCTTTTCAATGGACCTGTATAATTGTCAGAAAAAAGGGACTATTTTGTTTTGAAATAGATCAACATCAAAATTTATTTTATAACTCTTTGAATTCATTAGAGATATGGAATTTCATCCGAAACTCTAACCAGAATATCAAGGTAAACATGGGCTTAAAACCCTAATTCTTTTGCTTTTTTCACAAACCTCCATGCGATTCCCTAACCGGAAGTTGCTAAAAAACTCCGACCGGGGCTGCCCTCCGGCCGGAGTTTTTCACTCTACCGCTTGTCCCAAGCGGGCGCCAGAAGGACTGGTGCCGTGGTGTAATCTGGATTTATAACGACTTCCAATTTTCCATTTTGCCATTGGCATAAACTGTAGGGGACTTGGCCGATCCCTCTTTCATCAAAAGTCACATGCCCCCTGACCGTCGTGAAATCGGTCTTTGTCAGGGCGTCTCTAATAGCCTTACGATCGAGGCTTCCGGCCCTTTCGATGGCATCTGCAAGAATCTGCAGAGCGCCATACCCGCAACCGACCTGCATACCGATAATCTTTCCCGGCTTTTTCTCTTGATAAGCATCCACTAATTTTTTATTGCCGGGATATTTCATATCGGCGGTCCATTCACCACAGGTAATAATATAATTGGCATTTTCTCCCATAACCTCCCAGTAGTTGGAAAGATCAGGACCCCTTATAAAACAAGTGGCCGCAGGGGCATAAGCCAGTTCTTTCATCTGCTTGATAAGGGTCATGCTCTGGGGGGGCGTCGGCACGGAAAACACGGCATCACAACCTGCCGTTTTAGCCGCCATAATCAGGGATGAAAAATCCGATGTACTCTTGGCATATTTTTGAACAAGGGCAATTTCGTAGCCCCTTTCGGCCCCATACTTTTTCAGATATTTGCCACATTCAATACCCCAGTCACTTTGGAGTTGGAAATTGGCGATTTTTTTCGGCCTCTTATCTTTGGGCAGCGAGTCGAAGGCATCAAAAAAGGCTGTAACTTCCATAAATGAGAACATGCAGGGCGCAAAAGTATATTTAAAGCCCTGAGAAAAGACACTCTCCGCCGCGATCGTTACACCCACCCAGGGCACCTTGTTTTTTTCGCCCATTGCCAGACCGGCCGTGTTCATGGCGCTCGAGAACCCCCCGAGATAGGCGACGACCTTGTCCAGGGAGTAGAGTTTTTCCAATCGGGTAACCGTCTTGTTCGGATCCGACTCATCATCATAGATAATGACTTCCAGGGGGATCTTTTTCCCGAATTCCTTGACGTATATACCCCCATCTTCGTTAATGTGCTTTACGGCCATCTTGTAGCCGTCTGCCACATCCACCCCGCCGGCAGCAAACCTTCCCGTAAGGGACACCGATGCGCCGACCTTGATTGTCTCAGGAGCCCCATAGGCGAAATCAAAAGTGATGGATACAAAAACAAACAAGAATGAAAAGCATATGCCCCCAGCCAATGACCAAAATTTCCTCTTTTTCATGTACTTTCTCCTTTCAATCTCTAAGGTTGACTCTTACCCAATACATCCCGTCCCACATTTGTTCCCATCCTTTTGGTAAGGTGCTCCCGAATCTTTTCAGGAATACCGATGATCCCTTTTGGAAAGAACAAAATGATAAAAATAAATACGGCGCCAAATATCAGCACATTGATCTCACCCATGGTGAGTGCAAAGGATTCTTTAAGCGCGACATAACACAGGGACCCTATGATCGGTCCCCAAATCGTCCCGACCCCCCCAATAAATGTAATCAAAATGGGTTCGAAGCACCACATGAGTGCGAAAGGCATAGACCAGTAATAACTCACGTGAAAGAAAGAAAAACCACCACCGGCCAACCCGGCAAAAAAACTGCTGATAGCAAATGCAATCACCTTGTATTTGAAGATATTCACCCCTGCGGCTTGAGCGGCTTCTTCATCATCTCGTATGGATTCCATCGCCAATCCCATTCTGGAGTGCACGGCAAGAGAAATAACAATGACCGCTGAGAGCAGTATGATAAGAAAGGCATAATATCTGGGGAGAAGGCTGTAGGTGGCGACATATTTACCCGGCAGAAAGGTTACCCCGGGGAAGATATTCTCGATAGTAATGAGGGCTATCCACGCAACAGACAGAGTCCCTATGGCAAAATAATGGCCTCTCAGTCGCAGTGCAGGTATCCCGATGAGCAAGCTGAGAATAACCGATGACAAACCCCCTCCCAGCAACGCCGGAACAAATGGGATACCACTCGTCCAAAGGAGACGCGTGACCAAGGCGCCTATCCCGAAAAATGCAGCCTGTCCGACGTTTATCTGCCCGGTGTAACCTCCCAGGATGTTCCAACTCTGGGACAAAATAACATACAAAAAAAGGGTACATAACATGTTCAGGTAATATTCCCCTTTGAAAAAAAGAGGGAGGAAAAACAGGAAAGCAACAATCAGAGCAGGTATGACCATTTTTTTCTGAAAAAATCTCATTATCTTCCCACCTTCTTAGCAAACAAACCTTGCGGTCTGAACATCAATATGAGTAAAAATATGATCAAGCTCACAACGCCGGTGTAATGGACACCCACAAAATATGCGCTGACCGATTCCAGGATACCCAGCAACAGGCCAGCGAAAAGTATGCCGTCAATGCTCCCGACACCGGCAAGGACGACCAGAATAAGTGATTTATTGACCCAGTCGAGACCGATACTTGGACTCACAGTATAAAGACTTATCACTGCTCCAGCTATGGCAGTCAGACCCACACCGATCCCAAAGGCAATCAGCATGGTCCTGTCCACATTGATCCCCATCAGCTTTGCACATTGATAATCCTGCGATATGGCCCAGATAGAGCGGCCGAAAAAGGTGCGCTTTAAAAAGGCATGAAGCCCGAAAATGACTACAACGGCGAGAAGTATCGTCCCCAGACCGATATAGGGTACCCGCAAACCGGCGAAGTCAAAAGCCAAACCGGAATAGGTTGTGTTCACCCGCCTCTCATTCGCGGTCCAGATCAGGACCGCAAGGTTCTCAATAACCAAGACCAGGCCAAATGATACGAGCATCGAATTCCTCAACTTTTGACCTGCCGAAAATTTCTTCATTGAAGAAAAAAGCCCCTTATAGATACCAATCCCTAATACGAAAAGGATAACCATTGAAAGGGGAATAGAGAGAAAGGGATCAATGCCCCATGATTGGAAGAACCAAAGGCTGATATAAGCAGCTATCATGGCCAGGGATCCGTGAGCCAGATTAAATATGCCCATGATTCCCATTATCAACCCCAGACCAATCGCGACCAGGGCGTATATCGCACCGTTAATAACACCGTAGGTTATGAACTGACCCATTTCCATCGTCTACCACCGTCCTTTTTTCAATTAATCCCTAAATAGGCCTCTTTGACTTCCGCGCTGTTCAAGAGAGCCTGACCTTCTCCTTGACCGGTGATTCTGCCGTTTTCTATGATATAGCCATAGTCTGCAAGTGCCAGGGCCATTCGAACATTTTGCTCAACCACAAAAATACCGATGCCCTTAGACTTATTGATCTCTTTAAGAATCTGACAAATTCGCTGGACGATGACAGGGGCCAAACCAAGCGACAGTTCGTCGATAAGCAGAAATTTCGGAAGAGACATTAAGGCCCGTCCGATGGCAAGCATCTGCTGCTCACCTCCGCTCAGCGTATCGGCTCTTTGGCGGCTTCTTTCCTTAAGTATATGAAATACGTCATAAACCCATTCAAGGGTCTCACCAAGCCTCTCCCTTGCTTTGCGCGAAAAGGCGCCCATCTCGAGATTGTCCAGCACACTCATTTCGGGAAACAGTCTTCGTCCCTCTGGAACCATCGAAACCCCCGCGTCCACGACCTTGTGGGCCGGCTGATTATCCAATCGAATCTGATCGGCATAAATGGTTCCCCTCGCAGGTCTTAGCAGACCAGCTATCGCCATTTGGAGTGTGCTTTTGCCGGCACCATTGGAACCTATCAAAGACGTTATCGCTCCGTCCTTGATATCGAGGCTGACACTCCACAAAGCCTGGAGATCACCGTGAAAAACATCTATTTCTTTGATACTAAGCATTTTTTACTGCTCCCCGAGATATACCTGAATAACATGTTCATCATGGGCTATCTCCTCCGGGGTACCATCCGCAATCTTTTTCCCCACATGCAGCACAAGCACCCTATCCGACATACCCAAGACAACCCTCATCACGTGCTCGACGATAATGACGGTGATCCCTGACTCTCTTAGCTGCTGCACCAAGTTCACCGCCTCTTCGATTTCGGCCGGATTCAACCCGGCCATCACCTCATCGAGTAAAAGAATTTTTGGTTGGGTCGCCAAGGCTCGAGTGAGTTCCAGTCTCTTGCGATCAATAAGGCTGAGTTTCTCTGCAACGATTGATTGTTTACTTTCCAGTCCCGTAAACCTGAGGAGTTCTTCAGATTCGAGTTTTATTTGCTTCATATTATTGATTGGTTGGCTGCCGTAAGCCCTACCCACCATCACGTTCTTCAGCACGGTCATTTCTTTGAAAGGTTTGACGATTTGAAATGTCCTGGCAATTCCGCTCTCGCATACGCGATGTGGGCCGGCTCCGGTTATATCTTTGCCCTGCAATGTTATTTTGCCGTTATCCGGCTTTATAAGCCCGGAAATCAGATTGAACAGGGTGGTTTTACCCGATCCATTAGGACCAATAACACCCAGTATTTCTCCTTTATTTACGACCACATCCAGATCGGAAACAGCCTGCAGCCCACCAAAAGACTTAGATAGTTTCTCAATTTCAAGAAATGCCATGAGATCCCCCATTAAGCATCCTGCCGACAGGCTTTAACTCATAGACAAGAATTGTCTTATTTCATTTCAGCCATGCCGTGTTTCGATAAATCACTCCTTCTGAAATCAGGATTATCTCGGCAAAAACGCTATTTTTTAGGAAACATACCGCACTGAAGGCATCTGTCCGCCTCTCGGAGGGCTGCCAATTCAGAGAAACCCTGTTCCACCTCTTTGAAACCCAGCACCCTTTTTTCGGGTTCGAGACAGGGCATCTTCTGTCGCTGTCGCTTTTTTATCCCTGTCGTATCAAGGCTCTCAAATGCAATGACACCGGGTTCCGGATCGACATATTCAACATTCTCCCCACGAAGATATCTACCAATGTTTACGGCTGCTTTTCTCCCGGCGGCTATTGCCTCGATCACGGTTGCAGCGCCGGTGACGACATCACCTCCGGCGAATATGCCCTGTTTATTGGTCGCCAAAGTGTTGGGATTTACCTGAATCGTGTGCGTCGAACCCACCTCGATCTCACCGGCATCAAGAAATGAGAGGTCGGCCATTTCACCGATGGCGGAGATCACCATATCGGCATCGAGGACGAACTCCGAGCCCTCGACCCGCAACGGCTTTCCGCGGCCGCTCTCGTCAAGCTCCCCCAGTTCGGTTTGGAAACACTCTATTCCCTTGCATTCCTCACCCTCGCAAAGGACCTGGCAAGGACTGGACATATACCGAATCTTGACGCCTTCCTCCTCGGCCGCCCTGACCTCGTCTTCGATGGCGGGCATCTCTTCAGTAGATCTTCGGTAGACAATCGTGACCTCTTCGGCGCCAAGTCTTACCGCCATTCTTGCCGAATCGACGGCCACATTGCCACCACCGATGACAACGACCCTGTTCCCCACCTTGCCCTCTTTCTTCAAATTGATGTCCCTCAGCCAGGACGCACCGTCAACCACGCCCTCGATGTCCTCGTTGGCAATGCCCAGCTTGGCGCTTTTATGAACTCCCACGGCAATAAAAACCGCCTTGTATCCTCGTTGCCAAATGTCTTCGAGAGTGAGGCCATCTTTGCCCACGGGATGATTCACTTTTATTTCTGCACCTAATCTTTGGATAGCATCGATTTCGGAGGCGAGAATCTCCCTGGGCAATCGATACTCCGGGATTCCCATGGCCATCATCCCTCCCGGAATGGGCGCAGCCTCAAAAATCGTGACCCCGTATCCGAGCTTCACCAAATAATAGGCCGCAGACAAACCCGCGGGGCCCGATCCGATAATTGCAATCCTTTCATCTTTGGTCCGGGTTGCCGGGGCTGTCTTCTTGCCGGCTGGGTTAAACGCCTTGTGGTCGGCAACAAAGCGTTTTAGGGCATTAATCGCTATCGGATCATCCAGACTCGCGCGGTTACACGCTGCTTCACAAAAACGGGGACAAACCCGCCCAATCACCCCGGGCAGGGGTATTTTTTCTTCGATCAACTCAAGCGCCTCTTCGAAACGTCCCTGCGTGATGAGCCCGATATAACCCCTTATATCGACCCCGGCAGGGCAACCGGCAGAGCATGGAGGAGTAAGAAGCCAGGGGGACGGCGCATTCAGTGCCTCCTTCGGCCACTGTATGCAGGTCACAGGCTCGTATCTTTCATCAGCCTCACTGCAAAAACCGCAGGCGGCACATTGAACAATGTCCCCGGATCGGCCCTCTCTGGCCTTTACGGGCCAATCGGGATCGCAAAGCAAGGCTCTTGCCATGCCGATTATATCCGCACGGCCTTCTTCGAGGACCTTCTCAGCCAATTCAGGCGTTCGAATCTTGCCGGCCGTCACAACCGGAATATCATGCCCTGCGCCCCTTACCGCCTCCCGTACGCCTTGAGCCAGATAAACCTGGACACCATCGGGAGTCCACCATCGCGGGCTCATTCGGTAACCGCTGTATCCGGTTCCGGCAAAGGGTGGAGAATCAGGGGCAGGCGGCTCCGCATCTTCAAATCTCTCACCGGCCGAAACGCTTATGTAATCTGCACCTATTCCGCTCAACCGCCTGGCAATGCGTTGACTTTGAAGCAAGGTATTCCCTTCCTTGGTAAATTCTTCTCCATTCATCCTCATGCCCACGGGAAAATCTTCCCCCACGGTCGCCCGGGTTGCGAGGATGACTTCTGAAGGCAGCTTTACTCTCCCCTCAAAGTCTCCGCCATATGGGTCGTTACGTTTATTGACAAGGGAGAGGAAAGAGGCAAGCGTTGTAAAATGGGCCATGTGAAGTTCAACGAAATCAAAACCCGCTCTTCTTGCTCTCAAAGCTCCGCCGGCAAACTGATCCGGGATGGCTTGAATATCCTCAAGCTTCAGGTCTTCCACTTTCTGCCGCCAACCACTACGACTCAATTTGAGGAAATGGATAAGTTGAAGTCCGATCTTCACTTCCGGATTTACTTTACGGATATCATCAACAAAACTTCTCAATTCATCCAAAAAAGCATCATCACTGATTCTGAGATTGAAAGAACTTCTGGATGGGAGTACTACGGCCGCCTCGACAACCATGGCGCCCAACCCACCCTTTGCCATCCTCTGATACCTTGAAGTTATCGTCTCAGTAATATGACCGTCTTCTGTAGCCAAACGCGTTACTGCCGCTGTGGACATAATTCGATTAGGAAAAATGCAACCTCTAACATTGATAGGTGAAAAAAGATGTTTGAATGTCATTTCGTACTCCTCGTTCGATAGTGATGATCTTGTCAGTTAAAGCGTGGGGCTTATCGCTCAAAATGAATGCCCAACTCTTGCAACCGCACCGGCACTTCCATTCCTGAACCACACCCGTTCATCCGGATCGAATTATGCGATTCCCAAGCGTCTTTTTATATCCTCTCTGAGGGATTTCTTGTCCGCCTTTCCGGCCTTAGTCAGAGGGATATTCTCCACAAATTCTATTCGCTCCGGAAGGTTGAGTACGGACGCGCCTTTGCCCTTTAAAAAGGCGACAAGCTCTTCGAATTTAAGATCTCCCGCATCGAAGGTCTTTTGAATATAGGCACATATCCTTTCGCCCATTTCCTTGTCGGGCATTCCCACCACAGCGACATCCTCGACATCCGGGTGCGAACCAATCAGGTCCTCAATTTCCTTGGCACTGATGTTTTCACCGCCACGCAGAATAATGTCCTTGATTCTGCCGGTTATCCTGATGTTTCCCGCTTCATCGATTCTTGCCAGGTCGCCTGTCTTCAAAAATCCGTCTTTTGTAAATATGTCCCTGTTTTGATCTGCTGATTTGTAGTAACCCGTAAATATACCCGGTCCTTTGCTGACCAACTCGCCGTCCATATTCCGGGGAAGCGCATTTTCATCCTTGTCGATGACCCCGTATGTTTCATAGGGGCAGCATTTCCTCCCCACTGTGTTACAGGTGATCTCGATGTCACTATCCAACCGGGTCATGGCATTTGTGCCTTCAACCGATCCAAAGGCGTTGACAAATTTACATTCCAACTTGTCAAACACGCTCCTGACCAGATCAGGTGTACTGGGAGCCCCCCCGGCATAGATTTTTTTCAGGGAACTTATATCGTAATCTTCGAGTTTATCGAAATTGACCAGCCTGATAATCAAAGCGGGGACCGTAGGCAGCGCAGTGACCTTTTCCTTTTCAACGACCCTTAAAATATCATCCGGTTTTGTTGAATCGATTAAAACCAATTTTGCACGATTGAAAATGGCGCCACCTACCCCGCAGAGCATACCCTGACCATGCGATACGGGGGCAATCGTGAGTACCGTGTCCTCGCTGGTTATCTCCCAGGCCCTGGAATGGTACTCGACGTTACACATAAAGTCGTTATGTGTCCTGGGAGCGGCTTTGGGCAGCCCCGTTGTCCCACCCGTAGGCATAATCTGCGCTACTTCCATCGGGTCGGGTCTTCTTTCGGCAAGCTGATCAAGACTGGTTTGTGTCAAAGCCGACTGTTGAATCAGGTCTTCGATACCCAAAAATGGACAGCCTTTGTCCGCCCTCACCGATATCACATGCTTCAGTTGCGGGTTTGCCTTGAGCACATGACTAATGATCGGATCGTAATCAATCCGCCTGTATTTCATGGGCAATATCCAGGCCGTGGGTTCGGTAAGATTGGCAAAATGGCTGATCTCCATTTCAGTGTGCCTGGGTAACAGTAATACCGGGATGGCACCAATTTTCTGGAGCGCAAAAAAGGCGTAAACATACTCATTCCAATTAGGGATTTGTATCAAGACACGGTCACGTTTTTGAATGCCAAGCCCCATCAAACCGACCGCGAGCCTATCCACTTTTTCCCGCAACTCTGCATATGTTAAACGGTTTGCACCATCAACAAGGCCGACCTTTAGAGGATACAAATCCGTTGCCCTGTCAAGCACATCTCCCCAAGTGAGGCCAAGCCACCACCTATACTTATTGTACCTCTCAGCATCCATTGCGCTGTATTCAACGAATCCGTCGATAGTCATCGATTTTACTCCTTTTCCAGCCCAAGCAATTATCGTTCCCGCTTTCTCTTATGATAACTTCCTTTCGGAAGACAAAAATCCAAAGGCACAGAGCCATTACAGGAGTCTTCTTTGTTATCCTGTAATCATGGGGGACATATCCCCTTAGGATTGCGCCTTATGAAGGGTGTCTCTTAGATTGGCCAGAAATTCCTTTTTCAGGGTATCGGGATACCCGGCCAGGTATTTATTCACCAGGGCGTTTTTTTCGTTTTCTATATTTTTTATGGTTTGGCGCCCTTTAGGTGTAATTTCCAGAATGATCAGGCGATCATCGTTTGGGTCGTTTCTTTTGATGAGAAAGCCGTTCTTCTCCAACCTCTTTGCAATCGGCGTTGTATTGGCCCCGGAGACGAGCATGACCTTACTCACATTCCCCATGGTATTTTGCCCGTTCTCAGAACCCTCCAAAACGCGGAGGACGGTATACTGAGCAAAAGTCAGATCGTAATTTCTAAAAATTGCAGAGGAATCTTTCTTATACGATTCTGATACACGAACAGTGGCTATCAATAATTTTTCACCAATATCCATATTGCTGGTGTAACCGAATTTTCCCAAGTTTTTCCCTCCTCACAATTTTAGGTGCCCCTCCTGAAATAGATTTGGGCACGTATCAGGTTTCCTGATCAGAAATGAAAGATTTTTTCGCAATCCCTGCATCAATCCGCCGGACACGGATCAAACGGCCAAATCCCTTGAGCGGTGTATCCTATTCATATCTCCGCATAACCTCTTATCTTCCTTTTCCTTGCTGAAACAATTATGCTTCGGGTTTTTTCGTTAAGCACTTAACAGTTGATGCCTTAAATACATGAAAATGACTTCATCTGTCAAGAAATTTTTACACAAATATCACGTCTCAAAGGATTCCAAAGGCTACACAAACTTTCGTATTTATGATTTAAATATAGAAAATTAGTCTTAAAAATACCTTTTCAGTATAGCAAGATAAGCCATTGCCAGTCCACAATATTGCCAACCTCCGCCATTATTGGAACAATAACGGCGTTCGGCTGAGAAAGAAAGCTTGAATCCGAAGAGAACAATATACCCTTGTTTAATTAAGCCCCTAATAATCAACGCATTAACGGTCAGATTTCAATGAATTTTGGCTGATATCGTTTCACAATCTTGGAGGTCTTTTGGAAAAGAGAGACAGTTTTCAAGCTCGCAAGAGGTCATCGACCCTAAGTGCGAAAGGATATCCCTGCCTGACCGGAATAGATCAGTTAGGCCTCGATGAAGAGATGACCGGTCTAAAGATCTTAGGGAAGGCGGGAAATGGAAACAGGTGCCGTCCTGTCAAGATCCGATGGCGTAGGCCTGTCGCCTCGGGTCGGCACCGCCTGAAAGGACACCCCTTTCCCGATCAATGCGGATGGCCTGTGCGCTCCCCATGATGTCGTCCCATGCCGGACGTCTCTCGACCTGATGTCCCCTTGATTCCAGTTCGTTAATGACTTCCGAAGGGAACCGCCCTTCCATGAGGAGGGTTCCTTCGGGCATACTCCGCCACCGCGGGGCCTCCACCGTCTCCTGCACATCGGCGCCGAATTCCAGTATTCTGACGAGCATCTGAATGACCGTCTGGGTCTGCCCGTCCGCTCCGGGTGAACCCAGGACGATATGGGGCCTTCCGTCCTTCAGGACCATGGCCGGGTGGAGGGTGTGGTAGGGCCGCTTTCCGGGTTCCAGCCGGTTGACATGTTCCGGGTCTAGGCTGAAACCGCGTCCCCGGTTATGGAGCATGATACCCGTACCGGGCACCATCACGCAGCTTCCGAAGGCTTCATAAAGGCTCTGGATCATAGAAACGGCATTCCCTTCTCCGTCCACCACTGCCAGGTAGATGGTATCTTCGCCGCCTGCCGTAAAGTCTGCTGGCATCACCTCCCCTGCAGCCCTGTCCGGGTCGATTCGGGCGGCCCGGTCCCTGGCATGTGCCTTGGAGAGCATTTTCGCCGTGGGGACGGGATGGAAGTCCGGGTCGCAGACATACCTGTCGCGGTCCGCAAAGGCCGACTTCTTGGCCTCGACCATGAAGTGAATCAGGTCGGCGCTGTCCGGTCCAAAGGATTTGAGATCAAAATGCTCCAGGATATTAGCCTGTATCAGGAGGGCGATTCCCTGGGAATTAGGTGGCTGGGTGCAAATCTCATAACCCCTGTAGCCGGTCCGCAGGGGTTCGAGCCAAGTTGAGGTCTGTTCGGCGAGATCCTCCTCGCTGAAAAGCCCGCCGGAAGCCTTGCTCAAGGCGACCAGGGCCTGGCCGAGTTCGCCCCGATAAAGGACATCAGGCCCTTGGGCGGCCAATTTCCTGAGGGATTCGGCCAGGTCCGGCTGGAGGAGACGATCTCCAATCCCGGGGATATTTCCGCCAGGAAGAAAGGTCTTCGCTGCGTTCGAAGACTGGATCAACAGGTCCTTTTTTTCCTCAATGGCCCGGCGCAATTCCCCGTACACGGGAAACCCCTTTTCCGCGTATTCGACGGCCTTTGCAAGGAGCCGGTCAAGGGACAGGGTGCCGTGCCTTTCAAGGGCCTCCTGCCAGCCGTGAATCGCACCGGGCACCGTGGCGGTCAGGATGCCCGATTCGGGCATGGTTACATACCCTTTGCTTTGGTAAAACTCCGGATTCGCCCGGCCAGGCGCCCTTCCGCTGGCGTTGAGGGCCTCGAGCCGACCGGTGTCGCCTTTGTAAATCAACGCGAAGAGATCCCCACCCAGTCCGCACATGTGGGGTCTCACCACCGCCATGACCAGATTCACTGCAACGGCCGCATCCACGGCATTTCCGCCGGATTCCAGGACACCTGCGCCGGCCTGAGCGGCCAGGGGATGATCGGCGGTAATCATCCAGTTGATACCCATAACCACGGGCCGATGTGTCCGATAAGGCATTCGTATCTCCCTCCGCATGTATTTGGGTTGAGGTCCCGACCGTTATACCATGCAGGTCACCAATAACAGCATGTTTATATTTATAACCTGGATTTTACATGATTCAGGAATGACTTCTTTAAGTGTAGCGCTCCGATCGATTTTCTGATATACGATAAAAATTCGCATTCACTTTTCCGCTCAGAGTTAACGATCTCCAGGGTATTTCTAAAGAAATATTTTGACAATCGATTTTAAAAGTGATAGCAATTCGGTTTCCTGTTTGGGCCGTTAGCTCAGTTTGGTAGAGCAGCGGACTTTTAATCCGTTGGTCGCGCGTTCGATCCGCGCACGGCCCACCAAGACCATATTTTTTGGACCCTCTCTGAGGTGAAAACCTCGACGGTGACCATTTAAAACGTTATTTCATCAATAACGTCCCCATCGTCTAGTCCGGTCCAGGACACTGGCCTTTCACGCCAGTAACGTGGGTTCGAATCCCGCTGGGGACGCCAGTTTTACCTTTAAGAGGTTAGCTCATCCGAGTTAACCTCTTTTTTTCTGGTGTCTTTGATCATGAATCAGATTCATGCTGCGTTTATGTCTGAGTTTTCATTTCTCCCGTCTCTTCCTTTACCTGCCTCATTGATAACAGATTCATTGTTTCCCTCATATCCCCTTGAATATGATACAGGTATGTCAGACATATCAAAGGTTTTGAGGCCAGCTGATATTTGGGGGATCTGGAGAGATATCTGGAACGATCATTTGCTGTGGTGAGATTCGCTCACATCATGAATTTCAGAAACTCAAGGGTGAACCGCGTCATGATATGGGAGAAACAAGGATTATTGCTGCCAATTAATAGGAAGAATCTCTCGGGGCCTTTTTTGTGTTTCTTTATATTTATTCGAGTTTGGTTATATGGATTTCTCAAGATTTATGTTTCCTTGACATATGGTGAGAAAGAGGTAAATTAATCCGCAAGTTGACATTATTTGCACCTGCTTTTGGCTTTACCTGTTCAATGTGATCAATCTTGAAACGATAATCTCTAACCGGACGAGGGTGCCATGGAATGAACACAAGCCCCATCTCTCATTAGGAGATCTGGGGTTTTTTGTTCAGGGCTTTACGGGATAACCACCAACCGCCCAACCGACAAGAAAGCCCGAATCTCAACCGATCCCTTATCGATATACATAGCGAATTTCTTTACGTTATAGCTGCGAAGCCACATGATATAAAATCGCGAAGCAGTTTGTGACATCATAAAGATCACTCTGAGAGGGGAAATTACGTGTTTTTGGAGTAATATTTTTTGAAAATCAGATGTATCGGTTGTCCCGATTTGGACCTCCAAGATCAGAAGGAGAACGGAAGTGGTTGAGCCGCTAGTTGATCAAATTATGCAAAAAATCGATCAGGCAGCCGAACTTTACCATCGCCTTTTGTTGGTTGTGGGACCCTCCGGCGCTGGGAAAACTTCCGCTTTGCGGGCGGTGCGAAAACATATTGAAGCACCCTTGATCAATATAAACCTGGAGTTATGCAAGCGCATGCTGGACATGACCGAACGGCAACGCATGTTGCAACTGCCCACTTTGATTGGGGAAATCATCAACGAAGCTGGTAAAAATGTGGTCTTGCTTGACAACATTGAAATCTTGTTCGATATCTCTTTGAAACAGGAGCCACTTCGGTTGCTTCAAGGTATCTCTCGAAACAGGACAGTAGTCGCTACGTGGAATGGGTTCATCGATAGTGGAACCTTGATCTACGCGGTGCCAGAGCATCATGAATATAGGCGATACCCGGTCCGTGATTTTTTGATTGCAAGCTCGGATGCGGTTTCATGAGAAAATTGGGTTGCGATGAATGGGGGCTGACAGGATGAAATATGGAGAGTTAATTGAATTCGAACCGATTGAATCGACGATTCAACTGATTCATGCGGATAAGACAGATCGTGCGAAAGAGCACGTCGAAAGTTACGTGATCTCTGAAGAGATGGCCGACCGGTTAACCCATCTGGTTATTCCGACCCTTCAATTTGGAAAGCCCACGGACAGCAAAGGCCTTTTGGTTGTAGGCAACTACGGCACCGGCAAATCTCATCTCATGTCAGTATTATCGTCCATCGCTGAAAATGCTGCGTTGTCTGAAAACCTTTCGAATAAAGAGTTGGCCAAAGGCTGCGCTGTAATTGCCGGACGCTTCAAGGTAATCCGTACCGAACTTGGGGCGACCACAATGCCTTTCCGCGATTTCATTTGTTCACAACTGGAGGAGTCGTTAACACGATGGAAAATTGATTTCAGCTTCCCTCCGCAAGATCGTTTACCCAACCACAAAATCGTTTTTGAGAACATGATGACAGCGTTCCATGAAAAGTACCCCAATCAAGGGTTGCTACTCGTTGTGGACGAGTTGCTGGATTTTCTCAGAAGCCGCAAAGACCAAGAACTGATTCTCGATCTCAACTTTCTGCGCGAGATCGGAGAGGTCTGCAAGGATCTGCACTTCCGTTTTATCGCCGGCGTCCAGGAAGCCATATTCGATAGCCCCCGTTTCTCCTTTGTGGCTGACAGCATTCGCCGCGTAAAAGATCGCTTCGAGCAGATTCTCATCGCCCGCAACGATGTGAAATTCGTCGTCGCCGAACGTCTGCTCAAGAAAACCGGCGAGCAGCAGGCCAAGATACGCGAGTACCTCGCGCCTTTCGGCAAATTCTACGGCCACATGAACGAGCGTATGGACGAGTTCGTCCGTCTCTTCCCGGTGCATCCCGACTACATCGACACATTTGAGCGGGTAACCGCGGTGGAGAAGCGCGAGGTGCTCAGGACCCTGTCCCTGGCCATGAAAAAAATGCTCGACCAGACCATGCCGGACGACCGGCCCGGACTCATCGCCTATGACACCTATTGGACCAATCTTCGAGAGAATCCGTCCTTCCGTGCCGTGCCGGCCATCAAGGCGGTAATCGACTGCAGCCAGGTGCTGGAGTCCCGCATCCAGCAGGCCTTCACTCGCCCGGCCTACAAGCCCATGGCATTGCGGCTCATCCATGCCCTATCGGTACACCGGCTCACCACCGGGGATATCTATGCCACCCTGGGTGCGACAGCCGGGGAACTCCGCGATGGACTCTGTCTATATCAACCGGGCATTGAGGAGCTTGGTGGCGATCCGGCTGATGACCTGCTCTCCCAGGTCGAGACTGTCCTGAGGGAAATCCACAAGACGGTCAGCGGGCAGTTCATCTCCTCCAACCCGGACAACCGGCAGTTCTATCTCGATCTGAAGAAGATCGACGACTTTGACGCGCTGATCGAAAAACGCGCGGAGAGCCTCGAATCCGACCAACTGGACCGTTACTACTACGAGGCCCTGAAGCGGGTCATGGAATGTACGGACCAAACCTATGTCACAGGCTACAAGATCTGGCAGCACGAGCTGGAGTGGTTGGAGCGCAAGGCCGCGCGCCAGGGATACCTGTTCTTCGGCGCGCCCAATGAGCGGTCCACCGCCGTACCGCCGCGAGATTTTTACATCTATTTCATCCAGCCCTTCGATGCGCCGCATTTCAAGAAGGAGAAGAACTCGGATGAACTGTTCCTGCGGCTTACCAATACGGACGACGAATTCCGCACTGCCCTTAGAAATTATGCCGCGGCCCTGGACCTGGCTTCCACCTCATCGGGGCATGCCAAGTCCACATATGAGTCTAAGTCATCCCGTTTTCTGCGGGAGCTGGTGCAGTGGCTGCAAAAGCACATGACAGATGCCTTCGAGGTCACCTACCAGGGGCGCACCAAGTCGCTTACCGAATGGGCCAAGGGTAAATCGATCCACGAACTTTCCGGGATTGGATCCCATGAGCGCATAAATTTCCGTGACCTGGTGAATACCATCGCAGGTATTTGCCTGGGGGCCCATTTTCAGGATCAGGCGCCTGAATACCCCTTCTTTTCAGTGCTCATAACCGAGACCAACCGGGAACAGGCCGCAAAGGATGCCTTGCGCGCCATCGCCGGGCAGAACCGGACCAAGCAGGCCACGGCGGTGCTCGACGCGCTCGGACTTCTCGACGGCGAGCGGCTTGATCCCTACAAATCGAAATACGCCAAGCATATTCTTGCCCTGCTAAAAAAGAAGGGCCACGGCCAGGTGGTCAACCGCTCTGAGCTTATCCAAGACGATAAGGGTATGGAATATATGGACCAGGACAGGTATCGGTTGGAACCGGAATGGGTGGCCGTGGTTCTGGCCGTGCTGGTCTACACCGGTGATCTGGTGATGGCAATCCCAGGCAAGAAGTTCGACGCTACCGGTCTGCCGCAGTTGGCCGGAACCGGCGTGGATGAATTGACGCAGTTCAAACATATCGAGCGGCCCAAGGACTGGAATCTGCCGGCACTCAAGGCGCTGTTCGAGTTGCTTGATTTGGCTCCCGGTTTGGCACAAGAGGTAACCCAAGGGAAAGACGGGCCGGTTCAGCAGCTCCAGAAAACCATCTCCCAAGTCGTGGAGAAGCTGGTGCTTCTGCAGCAGAATCTCCAAAGCGGCCTGCTCTTCTGGGGGCGAAACTTGATGGTCGAGGAAGAGGCGCAGAAGCTCCGTACCCGGCTCGCAGAGACCAAGACCTTCCTGGAATCGCTACAGGCTTATTCCTCGACTGGCAAGCTTAAGAACTTCCGCTACGACGCCCAGGAGGTGACATCCCATCGAAGCGGGCTCAATTCCCTGGCTGAAATCAGGTCCCTAGAGGACCTGGTGGCCGATCTCGGCACCACGGCGTCATTCCTTTCCACTGCTGAGGCGGTGCTGCCCGCGGACCATGAGTGGGTGGGCAAGATGAAGATCGCGCGAGAGGAGATCCTCGCTCAACTCGGCGATCCGGATAAGCGCGGAGCGGCCACTTTCCGCCAGCAAACCCAGCGCAACCTGACTGATCTCAAGAAAACCTATGTGCAGTCCTACCTGGCGCTGCACACCAAGGCGCGTCTGGGCGTGAACGAGGACAAGCGCAAGACCAGGCTCACGACCGACGAGCGGCTTAAACTTTTGCAGAAGATTTCCACCATCGAGTTGATGCCCCGTCAGCACCTGTCAGACTTTCAAAACCGCCTGGCCGGATTGAAAAGCTGTTTTGCCCTCACAGAACAAGAGATGGAGGCCTCGCCCGTCTGCCCTCATTGTAGCTACAAGCCCGGTGCAGAGCCGCCAACGGCTCCCGCTGGAACGGTTCTGGATGGATTGGACGAGGAGCTGGACAAGCTGGTGGCGAACTGGACCCAGACGTTGCTGACCAACCTGGAGGACCCGACAACCAAGGGCAACCTGGACTTGCTCAAGCCCGAACCCAAAAAAATCGTGAGAGGCTTCATCAAAAAGCGGGACTTGCCGGAGGAACTCGACCAGGACTTCATCCATGCCCTGGGCGAGGCGCTTTCCGGACTCCAGAAGGTCCAGGTCAAGACCTCGGACCTGCGAGCGGCGTTGCTCTCAGGCGGCTCACCCGCGACACCGGCTGAGATGAAGAAACGATTTGAGGAATACCTGGACGAACTCACCAAGGGGAAAGAGCCCGGCAAGGTGAGGATAGTTTTAGATTGATGATTGGCGATTTTTGATTTGGAAATGCAAGAATGGACGAGCATGAACTAAAAAACCGTACGAAACAGTTTGCATCAATCAGAAATCAAAAATGGAATAAACCGCGAATGGACACGGATAAACACGAATTCAAGACTCTTCTGGCCAGTGGCGAGACGCTTACGGTCGAGTTCAAAAGCGATGTCAAGGGATTACCCGATCGTGATCTTGTAACTGCCGTCGTCGCCATGGCTAATACCGAAGGCGGACTGGTTCTGCTGGGGGTCGAGGATGACGGAACCGTGACAGGGGTGCACCCGCATCATCAGGATACCGCCGGGCTAGCCGCGTTGATTGCAAACCGAACCAACCCTTCCGCGGCTGTTCGGGTCGAAGTCGTCGATTGGAATAAAAAAAAGTTTCTCAGCATCCAGGTTCCCAAGGCTAGAGGCATCGTTTCGACTTCCGATGGCCTGCTTTTACGTCGTAGGCTTATGGTTTCCGGAAAACCTGAAGCCGTGCCTTTTTATCCTCATGAGTTCATTCAACGCCAATCCGCCATGGGGCTTGTCGATCCTTCTGCAATTCCATTGGAATCACTCACCGATGATGATTTGAATCCCCTGGAACGCCAGCGGGTAAGGGAGGCGATCCGTCGTTATGGTGGTGATATGTCTTTACTGCCTCTTGCGGACGAAGAGCTGGACGGCGCCCTGGGCCTTATCACCACCGTTGATGGCATCCGACGGCCGACACTGGCAGGATTGCTCCTCATGGGTCGCGAGGAAATTTTGCGTCAGCATGTGCCTGCCCATGAAGTCGCCTTCCAGGTTCTTGAGGGCACCGATGTACAGGTCAACGAATTTTTCAGGAAACCGCTGCTCCAGACATTCGAGGCAGTCGAGATGCTTTTCAAGGCCCGTGTCAAAGAGCAGGAAATTCAGGTGGGACTCTTCCGGGTTCCGATCCCGAATTATGACCGGCGAGCTTTCCGGGAGGGATTTATAAATGCCCTCGTACATCGCGACTACTCCAGGCTGGGCGCCGTTCACCTTCGTCTTGATGAAGATGGTCTAACACTCTCCAGCCCCGGGGGATTTGTGGAGGGAATCACGCTGCACAACCTTCTGGTTACCGCCCCACGGTCCCGCAATCCTTTATTGGCCGATATCGTCAAGCGGATCGGCCTGGCCGAGCGCACCGGGCGAGGCATTGATCGGATCTACGAAGGCATGCTGCGATATGGCCGCCCGGCGCCCGATTACGCCATGTCGGATGCCGCATCGGTCGTGCTCGTGTTACCCAGATCGGATGCCGATTTCGCTTTTCTGGAGATGATTTTACGCCATGAGAAGCGAACCGGAACAGCCATGCCCATCGACAGCCTGATTATTCTTTCCCGTTTGCGTTCTGAGCGACGTCTGACCACAGTGGATCTGACCGTAAATACTCAGAAGTCCGAGCAGGCGACCCGCACCGCTCTCGAAAACTTGGTGGAGGCTGGTCTGGTGGAAGCCCATGGCACCGGCCGGGGCCGCACGTACACCCTCAGCGCCAAAGTGTATCGGTATTCCGGCAGGAAAGCAGCCTATATTCGACAAGCCGGATTCGATCCCATTCAGCAGGAACAGATGGTGTTGAAATTCATCGAGACACACGGGACGATCAAGCGTGCTGATGTGATGGATTTGTGCCGAATCACCAAAGATCAGGCGGCCAAACTTCTGAAAAGGCTTACATCAGAAGCAACAATCACGAAACATGGAGAGCGAAGGGGGACTTATTATGAGCGCAAGTCATAACTTATGTGCCAGGCTCATAAGTTATGAGCTGGCTCATAACCGGCTCATAATTTAAGCTGGTGCCTTGCACAAAGCGCATGGCCAACACACGCGTTTATTGGCTTTTACACACATGTGCTTTGATACCGTGTTTAGAATCGCTTCTATTTACGAGCGGAAATATGAGCGCGCACGTAAACAACGTATTCTCCCCTTTTTCGGTATAAGAATAAGCAGGTTGGAGAACCGCGAATGAACGCGAATTATTGACGTTTCCCATTGGCGTTCATTCGCGTCCATTAGCGGTTAACGGGTTTCTTAATGATGAGTAAATCAAAAGACAGCAGCAACCAGACACAATTGTTCAAAACCAAGATTGTCCCCGGCAAACGGGGTTCCGGGAAACTCTTTGAAGAGGAATTTGTGGTGAATGAAGGGTCGGTGGAATGTCTGGGTATGACCTTCGAGAATGACGAGAAGCGCCGGGAGTATTTTCTGGATAAACTGCGCGGGAAGCTAAAGGACCCGGAGTTTCGCAAGATCGAGGGGTTCCCCATTGGCGAGGACGAGGACATCCTGGCTCTGTCCGATCCGCCGTACTACACCGCCTGCCCGAATCCGTTCATTGAAGACTTCATTAAGCACTACGGGAAACCGTTTGACCCGAGCGTGCCTTATAGCCGGGAGCCGTTTGCTTCGGATGTAAGTGAGGGAAAGAACGATCCGATCTATAACGCCCACTCTTACCACACAAAGGTGCCCCACAAGGCTGTCATGCGGTATATCCTTCGCTATACACAACCAGGCGATGTCATTTTCGACGGTTTTAGTGGCACTGGCATGGCAGGAGTGGCAGCTCAATTATGCGGTGACCGTAGTGCTGTCGAAATGCTTGGCCTCAGACTTGAGAAAGATGGTAAAATTGTTGATGAAACAGGTCATGCATGCGGGGTGCTCGGGCTGCGGAAAGCAATCATGAGCGACCTTTCACCTATAGCGACTTTTGTAGCATCACGATACAACGACTTTGACTCCTATCAGTATGCAGACAAGAAGATTTATGATTTTATCAATTCGCTCGAGGAGAATTTTCAAGATGCATACAACACGAAAAATCCGGAATCTGGTAGCCTTGGTCGTGTACTTTTCTACGTATGGTCTGAAGTTTTCTCATGTCCCCATTGTGCACATTCCTCAAGTCTATTCGACTTCGCAGTAGACAAATCCTCATACAAGCTGAAGAGCAAATTCCTCTGCCCTTCATGCAAAGCTGAGCTTGCCAAGGAAAACCTCGATCGTGTTTGGACGACACAAACGAAACAGGTTGGTGATGGGCTCGTAAGGGAAGCGAAGTGCCAAGTTGTGGAAGTTTCGGCAATATTTGGTGGCCGTACCATTCGATTCTCGCCAACGCAATATGACCTTGATGTCCTCTCATCTATCGAACAAAAAAGATTTGATTGGGTTCCCGAAAAAGAATTCCCCCTTGGTCGCCAAACGCGCAAAGTGAGATCGGGCTCAGGGATTGCCACAATAGCACAGATGTTTACGCCGCGTGCTTTGGCTATTGTCAGTCGTGCCTGGAGACGAGTCAGTGAGGGAGAAAATGGCGCTTATAATGTTCCCGCTCTTTTCTTGCTGTCTTCAACCCTTACCATTCTCTCGCGACGTGAACGGTATCGAAATGGAACAGGAAAAGGCGCACAGTCAGGAACTCTCTATGTGCCGTCGCTTCAGATAGAAAAAAATGCTTTTGACGTTATTGAAAGAAAGCGAAAAGCGTTCGCGGCACTTGATCTCAAGACGACACGGTGCAACACCGCCGTGACATGTCAATCCCACAACGATTTACGAAACATAAGGTCAAATTCAATTGACTATATCTTCACTGATCCACCATTCGGCGAGTCACTTCAGTACGGAGAGCTCAATTTCTTTCATGAGGCCTGGTTTCGTATTCACACACGATTAGAGAATGATTGCGTACTTAACTACGTTCATGAAAAAGATCTGGGATTCTACAAAGGGCTAATGGCTGGAGCTTTTAGCGAAGCATACAGAATCTTAAAGCCGGGAAGGTGGATAACTGTTGAATTCCACAACTCCCAAAACAGCGTCTGGATGGCAATACAAGAAGCTCTTTGGCATGCTGGTTTCACTATTGCGGATGTTCGAGTATTAGACAAGAAGCAAGGCACGTTCAATGTTGTAAATCGAGCCGGAGCGGTTAAACAGGACCTCGTAATTTCTGCTTACAAACCCAACGGCGGTTTGGAGGAACGCTTCAAGATCACCGCCGGGACGGAAGGTGGCGTATGGGATTTTATCCGTACACACCTGAAGCAGCTTCCGGTTTTCGTTTCCAAAGATGGCCAGGCCGAGGTCATAGCAGAGCGGCAAAATTACCTTCTCTTCGACCGTATGGTCGCCTTCCACGTCCAGCGCGGTGTGACGGTTCCCATGTCCGCCGCAGAGTTCTATGCCGGTCTTGAGCAACGTTTCCCCCCGCGCGACGGTATGTATTTCTTACCCGACCAGGCGGCCGAGTACGACAAAAAACGTATGACGGTCAAGGAGGTGCTCCAGCTTCAGCTTTTCGTCTCCGACGAGGCGTCGGCCATCCAGTGGCTCAAGCAACAATTCACCAAGAAGCCACAGACTTTCCAGGACATCCATCCGCAATTCCTGAAAGAAATAGGTGGTTGGCAAAAACACGAAAAACCATTGGAACTGTCTGAGTTACTAAAAGAAAGCTTTTTATCCTACGATGGTACGGGCGAGGTGCCAAGTCAGATCCATAGTTATCTTTCCTCGAATTTCAAGGAGCTGCGCAACCTAACCAAGGACGACTCGGCGCTCAAGGCCAAAGGCAAGGACCGCTGGTACGTCCCCGACCCGAACAAGGCCGGCGACCTGGAGAAGCTGCGCGAACGGACACTGATACGAGAGTTCGAGGAGTACCGGGAATCGCAACAGAAACGCCTGAAAGTCTTCCGCCTCGAGGCGGTTCGCGCCGGGTTCAAGAAGGCGTGGCAGGATCGTGACTATAAAACCATCATCGCGGTAGCCCGTAAGATTCCGGAGAGGATTCTCCAGGAAGATCCCAAGCTCCTTATGTGGTACGACCAAGCAATCACAAGAACAGGAGAAGAATAACCATGGCAAAAATAGAAGGATTCAGAATCAGGAATTACCGTGTGTTGAAGGATGTGACACTAGGAAAACTATGGAACATGCAACAAGCTACTCCATTGACGCCTATGACTGCTGTTATCGGGAAAAACGGTGTCGGCAAAAGTTCTCTGTTCGATGCTTTTGGTTTCCTTGCTGATTGCCTGAAATTGGGAGTTGAAGAAGCCTGTGATACCAGAGGGCGGGGAGGGTTTGATCGCATTCGTTCTCAGGGAAGGGATGACCCGATTGAGTTTCAAATCTATTACAAGCAAGATGGGAATGCCCGGCCGATTACCTATGAACTTGCAATTGATGCAGATAGAACCGGTCGCCCCTACGTAAAACTGGAACGTCTTCGCCAGCGGCGCAAAGGACAAAAACACGGTTGGCCTTTCTCGTTTCTTATGTTGAATGAAGGCAAAGGGGTCGTATGGAAAGGAGCTGAGCACGGGCAGCAGATAGATGAAGGTAAGGCGGGCTTTGACTTGGTCAAGTTTATTGATGAAATTGAATCAGGAGTACAAACGGAAGAACGCAGCGAGACAGAGGTTATTGAGTTGCAGGACAAACGTAAGCTTGGTATTGCAACCCTTGGTGCCATGAAACAACATCCCCGGATATCTGTTTTTCGACAGTTCATCGAAGGATGGTATTTGAGTTATTTTACACCGGATGCCGCTCGCAGTCTGCCCTTGTCCGGTCCGCAAAGACATTTGAATATTCACGGAGACAATCTCGGAAATGTTGTGCAGTTTATGGAGCGTGAACATCCTAAACGTTTTAATGGCATTCTCAACCGCATTGCCGAGAAAATCCCCGGAATTGACAGGATTGATACCGAAGAGAGTCCGGATAAACGTTTGCTTCTCCGGTTTAATGACAAAGGCTTCGATGATCCATTTTACGCTCAACAAATGTCTGATGGCACGCTAAAAGTCTTTGCCTATTTGCTTTTGTTGGAAGATCCAACACCACCGCCATTTATCTGTATTGAAGAGCCTGAAAACGGTCTTTATCATAAACTCCTTGAAACTTTGGCCACTGAATTTCGTACACGTGCGACCGGACTGAAAAACGCGCCACAAATTTTTGTCACAACTCATCAACCCTATTTTGTCGATGCGCTCTCGCCGGACGAGACATGGATTCTTGAAAAAGGCCCTGATGGGTTTTCGACCATTCGCAGGGCCAGCGATGATGTAACCGTCGAAGCCATGGTAGATGAAGGATTACCTCTTGGCAGCCTCTGGTACAGCGATTATCTGGATGCGAGGTGAGCTAATGCATTTTGAAATACTTGTCGAAGATGCGTCAGGGAAAATTGCATTGGAATCTATTTTGAAAAAAATTCTTGACCCAAACGAGCAGGAACACACCTATAGAATAATTTCCTACAAAGGCATTGGCCGTATTCCAAAAGATCTGAGAGGAACGACGGATCCTCAGAAGCGGATTCTACTGGATCGATTGCCCAAGTTACTCAGAGGGTATGGGAAAAGCCTCCAAGACTTTTCTGCTGCAGTTATCGTGGTCGTAGACCTGGATGACAAGAACTGCCTGATGTTCAAACAGGAAATGATAGATATTCTAAATGCCTGCAATCCACAGCCAACAACACTGTTCAGGATTGCGATAGAGGAAATCGAAGCCTGGTTGCTGGGAGATCTCAATGCCGTAAGAACTGCCTACCCTCGTGCAAAAGAGCAGGTTTTGAACGCTTATGGGCAAGACAGCATTTGTGGTACATGGGAAAAATTGGCAGATGCCGTCTATTCGGGAGGATCGGAAAAACTCAAGCAATTGGGATGGCCCCATACAGGCCGGGCCAAATGCGAATGGGCAAATAATATCGCTTGCCACTTGGATGTTGAGTGCAATCAATCGAAAAGTTTTCAGGTTTTCCGTGACGGAATCAAAAATTTGGCAGGAATCGTGAGATGAGGAATGGGGGAGAATGGTACTATAGCCCGGACCATGGGCAGCTCTGTCAGGTCATGGAGTCCCAGACGCTTTGGGGCGAGACGACCTGCCGAGTGTGGCTGCCGACCAGCGATTCGGTGGTCCGTGTGCAAGCGTCCAGACTCTCTTCGGTGGAGGATTCCCGGACAGGTACCGCTGAAGGCATCGTTTATGTCGCCACTGCCGCACGCGTAGCCGACGCACTGACCCAGGATGTCCTGGTTGCGCCCATCGAGTCGTCGGTCATACCGCTTCCGCACCAAATCCAGGCCCTGTCCCGCGCTATTTCCGGGGACCGTGTGCGTTACCTGCTGGCCGATGAAGTCGGTTTGGGCAAGACCATCGAGGCCGGACTCATTCTGCGTGAGCTCAAGCTGCGCGGGCTGGTCAAGCGGGTGCTGGTCATTGCTCCAAAGGGGCTAGTTACCCAATGGGTGGCCGAGATGCGCACCCATTTCAATGAGGATTTCCGGCTACTCATCCCCAGCGATTTCTCGGCTTACCGCCGCATTGCAAAGGAAGACAACATCTGGCAGAGCCATTCACAGGTCGTCTGTCCAATGGATTCGGTCAAACCACTGGAAAACCGGCGGGGATGGTCGGCAAAACAGGTAGCTGAATACAACCGGGAGCGGTTCGAGGACCTGGTTTCCGCCGGTTGGGACCTGATCGTCGTGGACGAGGCCCATCGGCTCGGTGGCAGTACCGACCAAGTGGCACGGTTCAAGTTGGGGCAGGGGCTCTCAGAAGCCGCACCGTATTTTCTCTTGCTGTCGGCGACCCCGCACCAGGGAAAGTCCGATGCTTTCCATCGGTTGGTCTCTCTGATCGACGCGGAGGAGTTCCCAGATTTGAGCAGCGTTACGCGGGATCGAGTCCATCCCTATGTGATCCGGACCGAAAAGCGACGTGCCATCACCGCCGAAGGCAAGCCCCTTTTCAAACCCCGTAAGACGGAGCTTGTGCCTGTCTCCTGGGGAGAAACACATCGGGATCAACGACTCCTATACGAGGCTGTCACCGAATATGTGCGGGAAGGCTACAACCAAGCCTTACGCGAGAAGCGCAGCTACATCGGGCTCCTTATGATCCTGATGCAACGTCTGGTGGTTTCCAGCACGAGCGCCATCCGCACCACACTGGAACGCCGGCTGGAAGCGCTCAAAGCGCCGCCGGAACAGTTGACCCTTTTCCCGATATACTCCGACGAAGAGTGGGCGGATCTCGATGGACAGGAGCAGATCGAGACACTTTTGATCACACGTTTGAAGGCGCTCAAGAACGAACGCGCCGAGGTGAAGCTGCTCCTTGAGGCCGCCACCCGTTGCACACAGGCTGGCTCCGATGCCAAGGCCGAAGCACTGCTTGACTGGCTCTACCGAATACAGGCCGACGAAGGCGATCCTGAGCTGAAGGTCCTGGTGTTCACCGAGTTCGTTCCGACCCAGCAGATGTTGAAGCAGTTCCTTACCGAGCGAGGTTTTCCGGTGGTCTGCCTTAACGGCTCCATGGGCATGGATGAGCGCGAGAAGGTTCAGGGCGCCTTTGCGGAGGACGCACGCATTCTCATCTCTACCGACGCAGGCGGTGAAGGTTTGAATCTGCAGTTCTGCCATGTAGTGATCAATTACGACATCCCCTGGAACCCCATGCGTCTCGAACAGCGCATCGGTCGGGTGGACCGTATCGGTCAGAATCATGTGGTGCGCGCCATCAACTTCGTTTTCGAGGATTCAGTGGAGCATCGCGTCCGGGAGGTGCTTGAAGAGAAACTCGCCGTCATCTTCGAGGAGTTTGGTATCGACAAGACCGGCGACGTGCTCGACTCGGCCCAGGCTGGACAGATCTTTGATGACTTACATGTAGAGGCCATCCTCAATCCGGATGAGGTCGACACATCCGTAGACAAGGTCATCACCCGTTTGCAGGAGCAGGCCCGGGATGCCCAGACGACTTCGTCTGTCCTCGGTGCGACGGAGGACCTCGAACCATCCGAAGCCCAGCGCCTCATGACCCACCCCTTACCGCACTGGGTTGAACGGATGACCGTGAGCTACCTCAACGCCCACGGCGGCAAGGCAAAGCGGACGCGGAGAACCTGGCATCTTACGTGGCCGGATGGAAAAACATTCGAGAACGTTGTCTTCAGTGGCAAGGATGCCGGGCAAACACCCTCCGCCCGTCATCTGACTCTGGAAGATTCCAGAGTTCGGGGGCTGGCCATGAGATTACCCCGTTTTGTTCCAGGGCAGCCGGTTTCGGTCGTGACGATTCCAGGGATCCCTGATGAGGTCACGGGGCTATGGTCTCTCTGGCGGATCGGCATCGCCACAACGGATTGGAAGCGCCACCGGATCATGCCTCTTTTTTTTGCCGACGGCGGAAAGGTTCTTACGCCAACCGCCAGGCATCTGTGGGACCGGCTCTTGAGCGTGACTCCTGAGGTTCGGGCGCATCTTGAAATGGATGACGCCAAGAAAGCCTTTGATCGGCTGTTGGAGATCGCGGAAGAGCACGGTCGGACCATCTACGATGAGCTTGTTCAAGAACACCGTTCACGACTAATTCGAGAAAGGGAAAAAGGCGAATATGCCTTCGTTGCTCGGCGTAAGATTATCGAACGCGTCGGCCTTCCACAGGTTCGGGACCATCGACTGAACCTGCTCCGGCAGGAAGAGCGCGCGTGGAACGAGGAACTCGAGCGCAAGGCCCAAGTATATCCGGAGATGGTGCCGCTAATCATTGTTCGGGTCGAAGGGAACCGCGAATGAACGCTAATAGACGCGAATTGGTGGAGAAGGAGTTGACTTTCCAGGTAGTCGGATGCGCTATGGCAGTGGTGAATGAACTTGGCCATGGATTAAGGGAGAAGACATACGAGCGTGCCTTATGTGTAGAGCTAAGACATCAAGGATTATCGTTTCAGGACCAACATGTATATCCTGTTTATTACCGAAATGAACATATTGATGATTATATCCCTGACCTTGAGATAGAGAACCGTTTGATTGTAGAAATCAAGACAGTTGACAGGATCATTAATGAACATATTGGCCAAGTGCTGAACTACTTAAAAATTACCGGTCTCGAAGCGGGTGTCATTCTAAACTTCAAACACTCGAAGCTGGAGTGAAAGAAGATTATATTACAGGGATAGAATCTCAAATGTGCTCAAATTCAAGCAAATTAAAACCTTTTTTTATTAGCGTTCATTCGCGTCCATTCGCGGTTGGAGTTTGTGATGAGTAACTGGCGCGACCAAATTCTCAGAGAGTTCACTCCCAAAGTGGCCCTGCTGACCTTGGTTGCCGATCCCGACGGGCTTCTTCTGGAGGAAGGGGTTCTTGCGGGCATACGCGAGCGCGGTTTTGAATTGATCCCGTTCGAAGACCACATCGCTTTTCGGTATGCCTACGAATCCAAGTTCCGTTCTCGCTGGGACAGGGGTGAACAGACGGATCTGGTGGTTGTGTTGCGCTCTGGAGTCAGCGACCTCGGTTCCTTGCCATATGACCTGCTCCAAGCCGGTCGTCGGTTGTCTTTCAACCTTGGAGAGATATTTCCCAACCTGAGCTATCCCATTGTGACTGCTTTGGACCGCGGAGATCTCGACGCGCTCTATGAGGCCCAGAAGCGGCATGCTCCCGGTGTGTTGGGAGATAACGCCACCAAGGAATTCGTCCTCCGGCATGTTTTCGAGATTGCACCGGAGCTCATCAGAAAACCGTCCGATCTGCTACGCGTGCTGCTGCGCCGGCACTACCGGGAACAGCGAATCCCGCCTTTGTTGGACGAACGCTTTGTCCAGTTACTCCACCATCAAGATGGTTTTGAAGATTGGCCTCTCGAAACGATCATACCGGATCGGGAGGCATTTTTCGCCTTTCTCCAGGAACGCTGGCCCGTCTTTCTCGATCGGTCGGTAAAACAAGAGGGCACTGGTGTTCGTGAGAATGAGGAACCCTATGGTTTTGAATTCCCGGGTCCTTCGGATTTACCCTTCGATCACGACGACATCCGTGTGTACATCGACAACCTGTTCGTCGAGGGCTTGCTGCACTCCGTGCCACACGACCATGCAGACACCCTGTCCAAGACCTGGGTGGGTATTGGGGTTCGAACCGCTCCCATCGAGGACAGGTCTCGTCGCCTGGGCAAGCTCATCGACAGCCTGCAGACATCCATTCCGGCCGATGACGCTAAGCACACGGACTGGTTCCGCTTTGCTCGTGGCTGGGCGGAGCTGGTTCTGCTTATAAACGAGCAACCCGATGCCGTCCTCGGGGAAACGAACGAGCACGCAAACAGCTTGCAGGCGCAGGTGGATGCTGGTTTTGCAGCCTGGCTCTTCAAGCGATACGCCGGTCTTGTCAACCTACCGCCGGTGCCTCCGGTCATGCTGCATCACCTCCCGCGGTTTCTTGCCCGTCAGGTGGCAGAAGACCGTAACCCGAAGATTGCACTGATCGTGGTGGATGGCCTTGCCATGGACCAGTGGCTGGTGGTTCGTAGCGCGCTTGCCTCAAAGCAACCCGGATTCCGATTCCGGGAGCAGACGGTTTTCGCCTGGATTCCTTCTCTCACGTCCGTTTCACGCCAGGCCGCCTTCGCAGGCAAGGCTCCCATCTTTTTTCCGAACAGCATCCAGACAACGGACAAGGAACCTGCACTATGGGGGCAGTTCTGGGCGGATCAGGGCTTCACGCCAAACGAGGTCGTGTACATCAAGGGACTGGGCGACGGCAGTTTGGAGAGCGTTTCAGAAGCGCTTTCTCATCCCAAGGCAAGGGTCGCAGGGCTGGTATTGGACAAGGTCGACAAGATCATGCACGGGATGGAAATGGGATCGGCAGGGATGCACAACCAGGTGCGCCAGTGGTCCCAGCAGCCTTATCTGAAAACGCTTCTTGACCTGCTTCTGGATCGGGGCTTTCGTGTCTTCTTGACTTCCGATCACGGGAATATCGAAGCAAGAGGTTGCGGTCGTCCGGCAGAAGGAGCCATTGCGGATCTCCGGGGAGAGCGGGTTCGCGTCTATCCCGATCCGGTCCTTCGTGGCAAGGTGAAGGAACGCTTCCCCTCTGCGGTTGAATGGGATCCAATTGGCCTTCCTAACGACTACTTGCCGCTCCTCGCTCCTCCTCGGAAGGCGTTTGTCAACGAAAAGCAACGGACCGTCAGTCACGGTGGCATTTCGGTCGAAGAACTCATCGTCCCTCTAGTCCAAATCGAGAGGAAGGAAGCATGAGCAAGCGAGTGAACCAGATTGGATTCAGTCAGAGGGTACGGCTGGAATGGCTTGAACAAACCGCCAATCTCGTTTTGGCGGGAAACGACAAAGCCTCTGTTAACCATGCTTTGCAGGATCTGCTGAAGGACAAGGTTTCAGTGGGCGGCCAGGCGAAGCGCGGCAACCGCGAAAAGATCATCACCATTCTTCTGAAGGTGTGGCTCACGGCTCCAACTGAACTCGAATCATTGCGCATAGGCGGCCTGGAACTGCTTAAGCGTGTTTCTCGAAGTGACCATCTGGCCGTACATTGGGGGATGATCATGGCCGCCTACCCGTTCTGGTCGAGCGTGGCAACTCAGGTTGGCCGCTTGCTTAGACTTCAAGGGTCTGCTGCCGTGGCTCATGTCCAGCGGCGAGTCCGGGAACAGTATGGTGAACGGGAGACAGTTTCCCGGGCTGCACGTCGAGTTCTGCGTTCGTATCTGGACTGGGGTGTCCTCCAGGTGACCGACACCAAGGGAGTTTACAGCGCCGGCCCAACCTTGACCGTAGACGATACCCTGTTGATTTTTTGGCTGGTCGAAGCCTCGTTACACGCGCGGGTCAGTGGCTCCGCTCCGCTGAAAGATCTGATTGATAGCCCCAACTTTTTCCCGTTCCGGATCAAACCGATTCATGCCGAAAGTCTTGTGGCATCGTCATCCAGACTCGACATTCTTCGCCACGGGTTGGACGAAGACCTAGTCATGCTGCGAAATTAGGAGGCGTTCATAGCCTGTTGAAGTTGAATGTGCCAACGGCGCTGTCCGAAAAGTATAAGTAAATTAATGGCTGGAATGGCCCAGAATACGCATCCACACGAATAATGTGTGTTGATGTAACCTATTTATTAATCCCAATGAGACACTATCAGAAGAGGCGGAATCATTAAATTTTACTCCCGTTGGGGCTCCAAAGGAAAAACGTATGGCGGTTCTTATTGAAGCAGTTTCAGTCGTCCTCAAAAGGGATGTCATCAATGAAAAATATCCTGGCGGCTGGAACGCCTTTAAGGAAGAAGTTCCGAATCAAACACTTTGCGCAGTCAGTGAAATCGCCAGAGTCGGATTCATGAGCCCGGTTGACGTTGAGACCTATATTAAGAGCTTGGAGAAAATAGGGTTTATTTATCTCAATGAAGGCAAGGCCGTTGATATAGTGGTCGTTGATCAACAAAGAGGACTGGCAGCCCCTTGCGACTGGGCATATTTTGGTACTGGAAATCTTGATGGGGATTCATCAAAAAGGGTGGCAGGCTGCCAAGCAACTGCGGGAACCGACGATCCGCTCATAACACCTGAAGGGTGGCGATACGAAGGTTCTTTAAGCCAAACATTTGCTTTCGCACCAGCGGAGCACATGGATAAAAGTCTGAAATTCATCAGACATGAAGACGGAATTGATGTGTACTACAATCTGTTGACAGGGAAGGAAGTTTATCTCGGAAGAACCAGTGAGAAATAAGCCCCCATGTTGTGAATTGTGGTGCATATCACAGGCGCGCCCAAACCTGTGATAAGAGAGTGGTATCATAAAAACCCTGGCAAGGGCGCCATTGAGAACACCCCGCTCATTGACAATCTTGATTATTCCATTACAAAACGCAAAATACCAGCCGATGTGGGGATATGCCTTTTCAGAGAAGAGGGCCTGAAATCGATTTCAGACTCTCTTTTATTGAATACGGTAGTGATGTGATCCCACAGTTCAACGAGCCCTACGTGAACGGGCACCTCGATATTGTCAAAACAATGCGGAGCTCAGACTACGACATTCGTGAAAAAGATCCATGGAAAGAGGGAGTGAGGAACAGGATATGGCACCGTTTTCAACTTTTCTTGGTAGCCTGGGTTCTTAAAGTTTAGGAGGTAAACAAGCACCACAGGCATCTACAGCTTAAATTGAATTGATAAGATCTCGCTTTTTGAGAGCAGATGAAGTGAACATTGGGGATTTAAGGGAAATTCGCAAAAAAACCATTCTTAGATGTCTTTCATTTATTTATGGAGGCCCCCCTTTTCTTTTTGTGCATATTTTTCAGCTGTATGACGACAAACTGATAAACCACACGACCACCGGATCATTCCAAACGGTCCCTTAGACTGCTAAATCCAGGACAGAGCCATCATCATACAGATGGACAGGGTCATTAAGAACGATACTTTGAGGATTCCTAAACAAGCTCTATTGAAGGGTGTCTTGCCTGCCAGAAAAACACTATTCCAATAATCCGTTCTTCCTATTCGGGACTCTTCGGCAGAAACCAGATACCGAATCACCATAAACCAATCTTGAGTCATTTGTTTTCTCCTTTTTCAATTTTCTGTTAACAAATGGATTCACCCTTGAAATAGTATAGTTATTAATTTTAAAAATACCAGATGCAGAAACTATAAAAAAAAGCCAGAGCAGAAATGAAAAATAAAAATGGGAAATTTCTGTATGCAGATCTTGCGAATCGAATCCAGAGTCAAATAGAAAAATGAAATTCTTTATTTACCTGGCACCTTTTATTCCCTGTGAAAAATGCAGGCTAGAGATCGAACAGGACTGAGAACCCTGCGCCGATGAACCAATCCCGACGGGACTTGTCTATCTTCCAGAGACCCGTGCTTGTCCCTGTCCTTTTGCCATCGCCATCCAGGTTCAGATCCTGGTAGCCCGCATTGAGAAAGGGTTCCAGGGTGAAGCCATCAAATGTAAATGTGCCTCCGACCGATCCCTCGACCCCCCAGCGATAGCCATTAAGGGAGAGGTTATCGGTATAAACAGGAGCAGCAGAGAAACTATAGGTAAACTCGAAATCCTCCTTTACCCAACCATAGAAAAAATCCAGACCCATGCGCAGGGCCACTGTGGGGGTGAACTCCCGTTCACCGGCAAACCGTACTAAGACCTGATGCTCGGTGTGTAACGGAACGTCGTAGCTATCGAAATATTCATATGACGCCGGCTCAACATGAAAAATGATATCCTTTTCTCCCTGAAAGTACTTGTAATAGATCCCCGCAGCGATGCTCGTACCTGCGCCAAGCTTGTTGTCCGCGCCACCGCCGACCACTATCTGAAGGTCTTTTGCCCCGGTTTCATAACTTTGATTCGACCAGGGGGTCCAACCTAATCTTCCCGGGCCTTCTCCATCTCTGGTCTTATCCTGGTAGCCTACACTCACCAGAAAGGGGAGAGAAAGACCGCCATCCAGGGGATACCGTAACCAGAGGTCGCCCCCGATCTGCCAGCCCTCTACGTCACCATCCATGTCAGCGACGGCCTTCACAATACCAACCGGAATCTGTCGTTCAATTGTTAAGCTATTGTCCCCATTGAAGACAAAGCCCCCCCGCAGGGTAAACTCGACATCCGCAGGGCCGATGTGACCTTCGAGAGAACCCTTGAGCAGGGCCTCCCAGTAGTTAGAGTCATAGGGAGGTAGAAAGGGCAAAAGGTTGGCATCAGGAAAGGACGTATTCACAATATAATTCAAATACCCTGATGATCCGTTCGTCCGCTCCAACCAGCTCGTATTTTCCTCACTTCGATAGGATAGCCGGACCTCACCGCCGAGGTTGAAACCGCCCAGGGGCAGGCCATAGAGGAGCCTCAAGGCGAAATTATCGAGGTCCTTCGTGATGTCATACGTTGCATAATTGTCCATCCCCAAGAGATCTTCATTCCCGTCGTAATCACCCTTCATCCGGTCATAGGACAGGAAAAACCCCATTCTTCCCGACCCCGAGGGAAGCGAAGCGCCCAACAGGGTCTCATGTGAATACTCACTGCCCGAGGTGTCATAATGGTTGTAACCTGTGAGGGTGCCGGCGGTATTGAAGTGATCCAGGTTGTAATCCCAGTCCTTTACACCCCTGTAAGTGAAACGGTAGTCGCTGTAGAATCTGACCCCCTCTCCCGTAGCGATCTTTGCGGGGTGGATGAGGAAATCGGATTCATCTGAGACCAGGCCGTAGGGATCACCCATCCCCCCCATCTTTCCCTGCGAGCCGTACGAAATTCCTGCCAAAGAAAATACCAGTAGTAAAAAGCTTAGCACAGATGACAAAATCTTTTTCATTTGCTACCTCTTTTAATGATATTCGTAATTCAAATTCCGAAACATCCGTTTCTGTATTCTTCGCGATAATGATATCATCCGACCATTGCAATATTCTGTAAATTGTTTTCATTTTCATAGTTACCCAATGACCAATGATTATGTACTCTGTGTAAAAAATCATGGTGCATCCCGGATCCCCGCCCAATTGGGCGGGATGAGGACCATGATTTCCATATAAAATGCCTTGACATATACTTATGCATATGATGGAGTTAATGGAATTGAAAGGAAAGACGAAATGAGTTTCCCCGTCAACAGGATAGAAAGAGCACCTCAGGCTATCATCGCCGCTGCGGCATCCGCGGCCGGGCGGCTCGCATTCCTGTTGAGGGAGGTAACTGTCTAATTCCCTCGGAAAATTAAAAAACAGGGCTGCGGGCAATCCCCGCAGCCCTTCTTTTATTTAAGGCTGCGATAATCTCGCGGTCTTTTTTTTGGCCGTGTCAAACGGGGATTTCGCCCGGAAATCAGCGACCACCAGTAGAACCGGTGGATTATTTACGATTCAGGAGGAGGTTGAAAAAAATGCGAGCAGACATCGTTCACATCGGTGCGGGAGAATTGAATTATGAAATCCGAAACATCGTGCGTGTGGCAGACAAACTCCAGAGCCTCGGGGTCAGGATCAATCCGGAAAACATTGGGGACCCCGTCTCCAAAGGAGAACCTGTTCCCGACTGGTTAAAGCAGATTGTATCGAATCTCGCCATGGAGGATAGCACTTACGGGTATTGCCCTACGCAAGGCATCCTAGAGACCCGGGAATTCCTGGCAAATTTTAACCGGAGTCATGCCGAGACGAAAATCGGCCCTGAGGACATCCTCTTTTTCAACGGCCTTGGAGATGCCATCACCAAGGTCTATGGATTACTGAAACGCACGGCCCGTATCATTACACCATCGCCCACTTACACGACACACTCCTCATCCGAAGCCAGCCATGCCGGCCTGCCCCCGGTTACCTATCCCCTGGATCCGCACAACAACTGGTACCCCGATCTCGATGAACTCCGCAGACGGGTAAAATACAATCCCACTGTCGCCGGGCTTCTGATCGTCAACCCGGACAACCCCACCGGCGCGGTTTATCCCGAGAGCATTCTCGAAGAAATCGTGGCCATTGCCAGGGAATTCGACCTCTTCATTATCGCGGATGAAGTCTACCAGAATCTGGTCTATAACGGTCAGGAAACCAGATCACTTGCGGCGGTGATCGGTGATGTGCCGGGACTTTCCATGAAGGGCATATCAAAGGAGTTCCCGTGGCCCGGGGCCAGGTGCGGCTGGGTAGAGATTTATAATAGAGACAGAGATCCGCTCTTTGAGGCCTATGTCCGGAGCATCCTGAACGCCAAGATGGTGGAGGTCTGCTCTACGACCCTGCCGCAACGCGCCATTCCCGGGATTCTTCAGCACCCGGAATACCGGACATATCTGGATAGCAGACGCCGCCGCTACGAAAAATTCTCCAACATGGCCCATGAACGGTTCAAGGATATCCCCGGAGTATTACTGAATCCTACGAACGGCGCATTTTATATGAGCCTGGTTTTCGAACCGGAAAGATTGAACCACTGTCAGACTCTTCCCATTTCAAACCCGGAAGTTCACGGCCTGGTTGAAGAACTGACCTCTCACCAGGAGATAGCGCCGGACAAACGTTTCGTATACTATCTGCTGGCCTCGACCGGGATCTGTGTCGTACCGCTCACTTCATTCAACACCCAACTTCAGGGTTTCCGGATGACCCTCCTCGAGCCCGACGAGGGGGAATTCGTGAAGATGCTCGACAAGCTGGGTGAAAGCATTTCATGCTATTTGGAATCCGCAGTCACCGATCCGCTTTATGGGGCGGTCGGTTTCGCCGCAGGCGGATAGTTCGGCCGGATACAAGATGGAAATGAAGACACTTCATTCTTGTGTCAATGGATGGAATATTGGGATATCAAAACCTGGATTCTGCAGGATTTAGTGAAAACATGAGGCATTCCCATATTATGTCGACTTTATTCTTAGCTATACTTACGAGGACACGGCCTGGAGGCTGGCCGGCATCAATGTGGAGACCTCTCCCATGCCCGACTCCAAGCCGAAACCCGGGGAAATGCCAACAGATTCATTGATGGAACAAATGGTACAGGAGACCATGTTGAATTTTGCGGCTGCTGTTAATGCAAGTGATTTCTCAACCTTTTATTCGAAGATTTCAAGGGTCTGGCAAAAGCAGGTCACCAAGGAAAAAATGGAGGCTACCTTCAAACCTTTTTCAAACAGCGGCATAGACCTTACCGTGTTAAAGGGTCATGCTCCTGCATTTACCGAGAAACCTTACATCAGCGGCGAAGGGATTTTATTCATCAAGGGAGTCTATGGGACCGAACCCTCAAAAACGGCGTTCACCCTCAAGTACTTCTTGGAGAAAGCCGCCTGGAAACTTGTCGGCATAAATATTAAGATGAAATGAAAGGGCTCATGGGTGTCCATCCAGAAAGACATGATACCTGGATGGCGTGGTCAGCTATCAATTTTCAGCACGCAGCTTAATGAATGTTCCTTCATAGGTTTTGTCCCGCCATGGCGTGACTGATCGCTGATGAATCAGAAGTCCGCAAACTCGCCCACCTTCATAAGGTTATCCGCCTGGCCCGCATTATCAGCGTTCTGCCTGTTCATGGCAGCCATCTCTTCCAATGCCGAAAATTCCATCCTTGACTCAAATTCCAACAGCGTTTAAAAATACGATTAAAACACAGTTTCACCGGTTCGATATGGGGCCGCAGGCAAAGGTTTTCAATCCTGGGCATTATGGGGAGGCCTGATATGACCGATACCAAAACCAAAATCCTCGAAGTCGCCGAACGGCTGCTCATTGTTCACGGGCCGGACAAGCTTACCTTGAGGATGATCACCGCCGAAGCCGGAGTCAATCTCGCAGCCATCAACTACCATTTCGGATCCAAGGCGGATATGGAAAACGCCTTGCTGACCCGCTTCATCGGTCCGATCGAAGAAAAACGCCTGCAGATGCTGGATAAGGCGGAAAAAGCAGCCGGTACCGCAGCACTTCCCTTGGAGACGGTAATTCGCTGCTTTCTGATCCCCTTGGCTGAGTTTGCGGACAAGTACCCGGAAAACCGGCACATCTTTATCGGTCTTTATCGGTTATTCAACGACGAAACACGATTCAAGGCACAGATTCAAAGAATTATGGAACAAACCCTGGAGCGTTTTTCCAGTGTCCTGTGCCGGGCCCTGCCGGATGTTCCCCGGGAAACAACGCTTGTTCGCCTGACCTTCATATGGTCCACATCAACCGCCCTGCTGGATAGCTGGATGACGGAGCAGGTCAAAACGACCCTTGGTCTTGACGCCGGCAAGAGGGATATTTTGCAGGAGATGGTCGTTTTTCTGGCTGCCGGATTCCGAAATCTCGGACCACGCGCCCTTCCTAAAACGAAAGGGCTTTCCCCATCCAGGGGGTAAGAAATGTAAGGAAACCCCGAAGACCCGTGAGAGGGGCGCTCGGTTTCCATGAGGTGATTTATGAAATACCTTATTTTGATACTAACCTTCCTAATGCTCCCCGGCACGGTGCTGGCGGATGGCAAACCGGCGGGTCCTCCACCGGCCAAGGTTGTGGTGGGCACGGTGCAGGAAAAAATGATTGCGGAAAACACCCCCATTGTGGGCACGCTTTACTTTGACAGGGTGAGCAAGGTTTCAACGGAGGTGTCCGGCCTGGTTCAGGCCATTCCTTTTCATGCAGGAGACCGAATCAGGAAGGGAAATATCCTGGTGAGACTCAACACCGATTTCATTGAAAAGGATATTGACCTGGCCATCACCAGGATCGAGCAGATAGATGTCCAGATAGAAAAAGCGGACAAGGATCTGAAACGATACGAAGCCCTTTACCGTGAGAATGCCGCAACCGAAAAGGTTTACGACGACCTTCTCTTCAGCCGCCGTGATCTTCGCATACAGCGTAAGGCCCTCACCAAAGCACTGGAGGTCACCAGGCTGAAGAAGGCCAAGAGCAATATTTACGCCCCTTTCAACGGGATCATCCTCGAAAAATGCGTGGAGGTCGGTGACTGGGTCGCTCCGGGATCGGTTTTTTGTCGCCTCGGTGCCCTGGATGCGCTCTGCGTCAAGGTGCCTGTTGCCGAAGAAATTATGCGTTATTCCCATAAGAACGAAAAGATAACGGTAACCCTGACCGCCTTTCAAAAATCGGTCGAAGGGACTGTCGCGGGATTTTTGCCCGTGGCCGATCTCAAGACAAAAAACGTCATGGTAAAAATCCAGCTGCCGCAATTGCCCGGCACGGTGGAGAACATGTCGGCCACTGTGTCGATCCCGACCGGCCGCCCCAGGAAACTCATGCTGGTTCCCCGGCGTGCCCTCGTAAACCTCCAGGGTAAGGACTTCGTTTACACCTTAAAGGAGGGCAAGGCCGCACCGATTCCTGTTCGTGTCGCCGCATTTGTTGGCGAATTTGCCGGCATTGAAAGCCCATCGATCGCAGGCGGCATGCCCGTGATCGTGGACGGCGGAGAGCGGCTCAGACCCGATCAGGCCGTGCAGATCATCGATGAAAACTGAAGCCTGAATGCAGCGCTAATTCATCAAAATCAGCCCGCCTGACGCCGCATCGAAACCCGACCGGAATAGTGCGGGCATGTTGGAAAAATCGGATAACAACCCCGGCCGGTATAAGGCCGGCGCATCAGGAAGGTTAAGAGGCAATAGACTGAACCATGGATTTGATTAGATACGCGATATCCAAACCGGTGACCGTTGCCGTCGGGGTGATTCTGGTCGTCCTCTTCGGTATCATAGGTCTCCTCCGGCTGCCGATACAGCTTGCTCCTGACACCGAACTGCCCCAGATCGAAATATACACCATCTGGAGCGGCGCCACTCCGAGTGAGATCGAGAGCGAAGTGGTGGAAAAACAGGAGGACAAGCTCAAGAGCCTCCAGAACCTCAAAAAACTGGAGAGCTCTTCTTATAATGATCTCGCCAGGATCACTGTGACCTTCGAGTTGGACACGGATATCAACACAGCCGTGCTTCGCGTCTCCAACAAACTTGACGAGGTGTGGAACTACCCGGACAACGTCCAGAAGCCGATCCTCAACACTTCCGGGGCCAATGCCAGGCCGATCATCTTCATGAACCTCAAAATGCGTGAGGGCGATCCCTCCGAAGTAGCCAAATACGAGACCTATTTTGAAAATGAGATTCGCCAGTATATCGAACGTGTAGAGGGAGTCGCATCCCTCATGGTCTTCGGTGGCACGAAACAGCAGCTCGAGATCGTCCTGGACCCGGCCAGAATGGCACGGCACGGCATCACCATCAACGAGGTCATCGCCAAGGTGACCGCCGCCAACAGAAACACCGCCGCGGGCCTTCTCGACATCGACCGCAAGAATTACCGCATCAGGACCGCAGCCAAGTTCCAATCCGTCCTGGAAACTCTGGACGTGATCATCTATGAAGACGGCACCAAACGAATCTACCTGCGTGATATCGCCGACTCCCGCATCGGGTACGAGTCCCAGTTCGTCTCCATTATGGAAGGCGGCACGGACGCCATCGTCATCCTGGTAAAACGGCAAAGTGGTGCCAATGTCCTGGAGGTGGTACAAAGGGTCCGCAAGGAGGTAGACAGGCTGAACAGGGAGGTCCTTCCGGAAAAAAACCTCTATATCCAGTGGTCTCACGATGAAGCGCCCTATATCCTCCGGTCGATTGATCTTGTTAAACACAACGTGATCATCGGGAGCCTGCTGGCCGTTGCCATACTGCTCCTCTTCCTCAGGAGCGTCCGCTCCACCCTGGCGACCGCCCTGGCCATCCCCGTCTCGGTGATCGGCACTTTTATCTTCATGTGGCTCTTTCACCGCAATCTCAATGTGGTCAGCCTGGCCGGCATCTCCTTTGCCGTGGGCATGCTGGTGGACAATTCCATTGTCGTTCTGGAAAACATCGACCGCCACCGAAAGATGGGCAAAAAAATCCTTGCGGCCGCCTATGAGGGTGCCAAAGAGGTCTATGGAGCGGTCATCGCCTCCACCTTCACCACCGTGGCGGTTTTTCTGCCCGTGATCTTTATCCGTGAAGAGGCGGGGCAGCTCTTCAAGGACATTGCCATTGCCATCACCGCATCCATCCTGCTCAGCCTGCTGGTTTCGGTGACCCTCATCCCTTCGATCATGAATCTCCTCTACAGGGGATCCAAACGCAAAAAAGTCGGGAAAGCCGGTCCTGTCGACAAATTAGGGGGAGTTTTCGTGAACGGGATCATGGCGGTTTCCGGTCTCTTCCAGAAAAACGCAGCGACCCGTCTCGCCTGCGTTTTTTGTTTTACAGGCTTTTCTCTCGTCACCGCCTGGATTCTCACGCCCAAGGCCGAATACCTTCCCCAAGGCAACCAGAATATCATCATGAACATCCTGGTGCCGCCGCCCGGATACTCCGCCGAAAAGCGGCACGAGGTGGGCGATTATTTGTACCGGCAGATGGAGCCCTACACCAAGGAAGACGGCAAAGACGGCATTCCCCAGGTGGACGATATCATCTATATCTCTTCAGACATGTTTTCCTTTTTCGGGGCCACTTGCACCGACGCGCACGAAACCGAGGCCAAACAATTGATTCCCTTGTTGGGACGAATCATGCATTCCATCCCGGACATGTTCGGGGTGAGCATCCAGCCGGGTATTTTCGAGTCCCAACTCGGCAAGGGCCGCACGGTGGACGTCAATATCTCCGGGGAAAAACTCCCGGCCATTGTCCGGGCGGCGGGCATGCTCTTCGGATCATTGAAGGAAGCCGTCCCGAAGGCCCAGATCCGGCCGGTGCCCTCTCTGGAGTTTACCTATCCGGAGTGCAACATCGTCCCGGATAAGAGAAAACTGGCAGCCAGCGGTCTGACCGAAACCGATCTGGGCATCTATGTGGACGTCCTGATGAACGGCCGTAAGATCGATGAGTACCGTCCTGACGGCGCCTACCAGATCAATCTGGTGATCCGCAGTGAAGAGGGCCGTTTCAAGACGCCCGAGGACATCCTCAATTGCTCGATCGCCAACAATGCCGGCCAACTCATCCGGATCGGAGATGTGGCTCACATCGAATACGCTCGAGGCATGACCCAGATCGACCGGCTAGAGAAGAAACGCAACATCCGCCTGGAGGTTACCGCTCCGGAATTGCTTCCCCTGCAGACCACTATGGAGACCATTGAGGACCTGGTCGCCAAGATGAAAAGCGATGACCGGCTCAAAGGCGTCCAGGTAGCCATCGGCGGCAACGCCGACAAACTGGTGGAGACCCGTCTGGCCCTTCAGTGGAATTTTCTCCTGGCCCTGATGATCACCTATCTACTCATGTCCGCCCTGTTCGAAAATTTTTTCTACCCTTTGATCATCCTGTTCTCCGTGCCCCTGGCGGCGGCGGGAGGCTTTATCGGCCTGAGGCTGGTCAACCACTTTATCGCGCCCCAACCCCTGGATGTGCTCACTATGCTCGGTTTTGTCATCCTCGTCGGCACGGTGGTCAACAATGCCATCCTTATCGTGCACCAGTCCCTGAATAACATCCGTTATGGTGGAATGGTGGGTCTTGAAGCTATACGCGAATCGGTCCGCACCCGGATTCGTCCCATCTTCATGAGTGCCTGCACAAGCATATGCGCCCTTATGCCGCTGGTCATCTCCACCGGTTCGGGCAGCGAGATGTACCGGGGCATCGGTTCGGTGCTCCTGGGCGGTTTGGCACTCTCTACGGTCTTCACACTGTTTGTCATCCCCGCTCTGCTTGCCTTCTTCATCGGCTTTGAGAAGAAGAGGCAAAACGACGCAGGGGAATCCATCCCCGCCGCAAGCACCTATTCCCACAGTAAACCCTAACATTGCAAAAGTCGAGGATGCTGCAGATCCAAGGCATCGAGAGTGAAGCTGTAGTAGCCTACCGCAAACCCTCGATAACGCAGGAGATGCGGCATCCTCGGCTTTCCCGAAGGACAAAAAACATGACAAATTATTTATGATCGCTGGAATGCACCACTGGTTGCTTCCTGAAATACAAGCGGGCTCTCACAAAGGTGTGGATATCATAGCCTTTGACAATCCCTTGTCATGTTTTTTATGCAACTTTAGGGTAAACCCTCTCCATATACTTCATGGATCATATAAGGCAACAAAGTCATCCGCACAAAAGAGGACCAACATTTTGATGAATGCGCAAAAAATCACGCCTAAGAATTTCACACGGCCCTTGGCGCCTTAGATCTCTCGCATCAAATTTTGACGGGAATCGACGAGCAGCGTCCTCGACTTTTGCAACATTGGGACAAAACAATCATCGCAGAAGTGATGAGGACCATAAAGATTTTTATTCTGATCGGAAGGTCGGGGCTGTTCTCCCCGCCCCTCATTGTCTCTTAGACAGGGGTGATTCGATGGTATTTTCGAGAGCGACAGGAGAGAATGCGGCATTCGCATCACCCGGTGAATAAAAACGCAGCATTTCTTCTATTTTCAAATTGGGGAAAAGGAGCAGAAATACCGGGCAAATGCCGATGACCATGGCTGCGGCTACGCGTTTCTCCCACCCTGCCCCTTCATTTTCTCCCCCGGAAACCGAAATCGGAGGAAGGCCGCCGCCAAACAAGCGATAGTGCTCCTTTGAAATCCCTCCCGGGAGAACTCCGTTGCCGGGTTGGGGATCCATCTCTTTTCCCTTTAGGAATGACGTAAGATCCTGCGTCGGGTCATCCATTTTGGCGTTTTTGGGATAAAAAGCGGCCACCGCAGCAGGGTCCAGGCCGAGACGTACGCAGGCATTCATCACAGGGAGGGCGTCCCGACCAAAGCGTCTTGAGAGCCGATCAAAACCGACATGATCATGGAGGACAAATCCATGGTCCTCGGCCCCAAGACGACGCGAATTCCCGGGCGCGATATGACTCGTGCAGGGAAAGGGGCAACCATAACAGGCCAGATGCTTGGCAAAAAAACGGGACGGCAGGATCTTCCCGTTCCCATCAGGTGACATCCGCTTGAGGACATACCGTGCGCCCTGCTGTTTCTTCTTGAAAGCCAGACGATCGATCATCCTCTTTCGGAGAACAAGATGGTCTTCGCCAAAAGGAAGGCCCCCGTTGCCGTTCAGGACCAGGGCCTTGAGATTCCTGGAAGCCATCCAGCGGGCCATGCCGGTCTTGTCCAGGCTGCCTCCCAGGCCCATGCACACGGTGGAGTACGGGGACCCCTGATCCGCGGCGGGTCCCGTCATAACCACAAAGTGATGGGCGGCAGGATCGCGCCGGCGCAGGGTTGCCTCCGCCTTCGGCACGGTCAGATCACGAAGCCCTTCGGCGGATCGAATTTGAATCGTACCGTCTCCGATGCAGAGGACCCCCGGCCGGGAGCAGGCTCCCTTGATGACCACGAAATCGAAACCTGAAAATTTCAACTCCGGGCCAGCCCGAAAAAGCAAGGGCGTATGGCAGAGTTTTTTGTCATCGGGGCTCTGGAAAGTAGCCACCAAGAGGCACGAGGCCGGTGCCAGGCTGCCGGTCAACGGCCCGGTCCCGAGCACCAGTGGGAACGCCTCGGCATACCGGGAATGGAGCAACTGATTGACGGCCGCCCCGCCCATTTTTTCCTCGATCAGATCCCGGCTCAGGGGCAGGACTTCGAGCGATCCGTCGGAAAGGTCCACGACCGCTGTTTTCATATTGAAGAATCGACTCATCGGCTCCATATCACTCTCTTTCTCCGGGCACGGCCTTCTGCCAGCGAAAGCGTATCTTTGCCGCTCCGTAAGGGCATTGGTCAACGCACCTCAAGCAGAGTATGCACTCGCTCATGGGGACCTGAGGAGAGATGCCCTCTCTCAGGGCATCCCTGTCTATGATGCCCATGGGGCACACCTCGGCGCACTGCATGCAGGAGAACTTCTTGCACTGCGGCGCCCCGATCACGATCTTGATCAGGCCGAACTTGGCTGCCAGGGCCAGCACCGCGCCTACCGGGCACAGGTACCTGCACCAGGAGCGCCTTTCTCCGATCTCCAGGGTCGCGATGGCCGGAAAAATTGCGAGCTCTGCCCCTCGTACCACTCCTTGGGCCCCATATGACCGGCAGATGCTGCCGATAGGGCATATCGTGCAAAAAGCCTGGAATCCGAGGCCAGCGCTCCCCCCCACGGCACCTGCAAGCACGCCGTATTTTATCATCCTGCTTTTCAAAAACGCGGGCAGGCCGAATTTCGGGGTGATTCTTCCCACCAGGTCGAGAAAAAAGCCAAAGGGGCAGAACCAGCCACAGAAAAACCGCCCGAAGATAACGGTTAAACAGATCAACACCATGGCTGATGCAAGGCCTGTGACCACAACGGTCTTGGTTGCGGCGATATTCTGGAGGGTTCCCGTGGGACACGGGAGGCTCACTACTCCTGCCTTGAAGGAGCAGAAGGTCCCCACTAGGATCACCACGAGAAAAAGAAATACGAGAAACTGGACCGGCCACCTCAAAAACCTTATCCAGCGAACGGGCTTCCCCCTGTAGAAGCGTAGTGCTTCTTCCGGGCAATGTTTCACGCACAGCGGGTCGCCCTCGCACAGGTCACACTTTCGGATCTTCCCGGTAGTGGGTTCAACCAGTGGCGCGGACTCGGGGCAGGCCATGGTGCATATGCCGCACTCGACACAGAACAGATCATTGATACGCACAATACCGTCCTTGCCTTTTTCTATCGCCCTTGTCGGACATGCCTCTATGCAAAGCGGCTCCCTGCAATGGAGACAGAGGATGGCGAAATTTGTGCCCTGCTCATCGGATCGGAGCACCTTCACGCTTGATGATGCGGGCGCCACCATGGAGACGTTTCTTGAGGAGCAGACCATCTCGCAGGTTTCGCATCCGGTGCACTTTTTGGGATTAAAGACGATCACCGGAGGCCGCCTTGGGAGCCTGCGCCTCTTGGGCAGGGGCCGGAGATCATCGATCGAAAGGTGATCCTCCGGTCTTTCAGCTTGTTTTTGCATGCCTTGTGTAACCCCTTCTACGTGTTTCTGAGCAAGTAGCGCCTCCTCCTGCAGGAAGGGCACAGATCCAGGTAGCGCAGGGATGCACCCCCAAGCCTTTCGTTTACATAATCCATGACCGGTGTCGGCACATAGAGTTCGCCGCAGGATCGGCATGCCCTCGCCTCCTTTGCGGCACCGGTGGCAATGGCCAACCCCCTTAAACCCTTGACAAGATCCCGACAGCTCACCTCCTCGGGGCAGACATCCGTACCCGCGTTACACTCGGTGCAGTACCACAGGTGCTCATCCTCCAGGATGTTTTTTGTCATGAGGACTTTTTTGATAAAGCCCCGCGGTGACATCTCTATCGAGAAATTGGGGTACATCTCGGCCATAGGGCATACGGCGACACATCTCCCACACTCCACGCACCTGTAAGCCCCTGATGCCTGTGCTATCACCTCGACCTTGTCTTCAACTGACTCCATCACTTTTTTCTTTCCTCAGGTTGGCTGCGCACACCTTGAATTCCGGTATCTTTGAAACCGGATCCAAGGCATCGATGGTGAGCGCATCGGCCGGTGCCTCGAAAAAATGGAATGCCGCAAAGATCGAGCCCCCGGAGACCCGCTCGGTAATGCGAGCGGTGGTCACAATGGCATCCCGTCTGGTTGATACCCGGACTGCATCACCCGTCCTGATGCCGATCCTCGCGGCATCAACCGGATTGATCTCCACAAAGGGTTTGTCCGTCTCCCTGCTGAGAGATGGCGAGCGCCGGGTCATGGTGCCCGTGTGGTAGTGGCAAAACATCCTGCCCGTGATAAAAATATAGGGATAGTCTTGGTCCGGGCTCTCCACGGGCGGTGTATACTCGGGAACTACAAACAGGCCCTTGCCCCTCGTAAAATTCTCCTTGTGGAGAAAGGGTGTGCCCGGATGGTCGTCTGCTGGACATGGCCACTGCAGCCCGCCGGGGCTGAGCCTGTGAAAATGTACCCCTCCATACAATGGGGTGAGGGATGCAACCTCATCCATCACCTCGGAGGGATGCCTGTAGTCAAAATCAAGACCCATTGCCTTGCCGATCATGCAAAGGATTGTGAAGTCATCCCTTGCCTCCCCGGGTGAGTCAACGGCCTTTCGAAGCAACTGGATTCTCCGCTCGGTGTTGGTGAAGGTCCCTGTCTTCTCTGCAAAACACGCCCCCGGCAGTAACAAATGCGCAAACTGCGTGGTCTCGGTCGGGAAGATGTCCTGCACCACCAGAAAGTCCAGTTGTTTCAGGAACGCTATGGTCTTGTTCCTGTTGGGATCGCTCATCACGGGATTCTCACCCATGATGTATACCGAGCGTATGTCCCCGCCCCCGGAGCCAATCGCCTCGGTCACCGTAAGGCCAGGCCTGTCCGAGAGCTCCCTGCCCCATGCATGCTCAAACTTTTTTTTGATCCGGGGTTCAGAGACCCGCTGGTACCCGGGGTACACATCGGGCAATCCGCCCATATCACACGCGCCCTGCACATTGCACTGGCCCCTCAAGGGGCAGACACCGGAGTATTCCTTGCCCACGTGCCCGCAGAGCAGGGCCAGATCACAGATGGCCAGGACATTGGCGGTACCGCATGCATGTTGCGTGATCCCCATGCAGAACACAACAAATGCTTCGGTCGCCGTTGCATAGGTCTCGGCGGCTTCGCGTATCCTATCCCCATCCAGATCGCATTCCTTTGCTGCACGCTCAACCGTCCATCCACCAAGATATTCATTCAGGGTCTCAAAACCTTGTGTTCGTGCTGCGATGAACGCCCTGTCCTCCAGGGAATGGTCGAGGATATGCCGCATCATGCCGCAGATCAGGGGGATATCGGTGCCTGATCGTATCTGGAGGTGGATATGGGAATTTTTCGCCACCTCGGTGGCCCTGGGGTCTACCACCATGAGCCGGGCGCCCCGATCCCTGGCCCGGTAGATCTCACCCATCACGATGGGGAAGGTCTCCGCGGCATTGGAGCCCATGATCAGGATGCATTCGGCTCCTCCGAAGTCCTTGATGGAGTTGGTCATGGCCCCGCTTCCAAGTGCCTGGGACATGCCGGCCACGGTAGGGCCGTGACAGAGCCGGGCGCAGTGTTCCACGTTATTCGTTTGAAAGCCCGCCCGGATCAGTTTTTGGAACAGGTAGTTTTCCTCGTTGGTACACTTGGCAGAGCACAACCCGCCGATGGCATCACCGCCGTGAGTCTCGGCAGTCCGGCCAAGTCTTTCAACCACAAGGTCAATGGCCTCATCCCATGGTATTGGATGAAACGTCTCGCCCTTTCTCAGGAGGGGGGCCGTCAACCTTTCCGGGTGGTGGATGAACTCGTGGGCAGACCACCCCTTGATGCACAGCGATCCCTTGGACACGGGGTGATCCCTGTCAGGATAGTTCCCCACGACCCTGCCATCCCTGACCTGGAGAACCAGCCCACACCCGGTGCCGCAATAGGGGCACGTGGTCTTTACAAATTCGACATTCATGCGCTATCCCCCAGAGAATCCATCCAACCTGGAACCTCGCAACCCGGAGACGGCTCCTTGGTGAGGTCAGAAAGCAGCGGGGATCTCCTCTCTCGATCCGTACCCGCCTCATACCCATATTTTTCCACAAGGGAAGCCCTCATGGAGATCTGGAGCAACATCAGCGGGATATTCTCAGGGCAGGCATCCTGGCACGCCCCACAGGCCACACACGTATCGCACAGGTGAAAGGCCCGAATCAGGTGAAAAGAGATCAAATCCGCAGGGATCTCACCCCTTCCCACCCAGAGATCATCCTCTAGCTTGCAGGGGACGCACACGCAGATGGGGCACGAGTTCCTGCACCCGTAGCACTTGACGCATCTCCTGAGTTCGGTTGCCCACCGGATCATGCGTTCCCTCTGGTCTCCTTCAAGAAAGGTCCTGGCCCTCTCATCCTGGAACGGGTCGACTCCCTCTACGACATCACCTACGGCCACCTCAGAGGGGTAGGGCCGGGTGCACAGACACGCCCTCGCCTGCTCCTTGGTGCATGCGAGGCCAATAACGTGAATCTTTTCCCCGTCGATCTGGTTCCTCTTTATGAGTTCCACAATGGCCCTTTCATCGCACCCACGGCACAGAACCGCCAGCCTGTAGTCAGCAGGGAGGCCCTTTAGGATCCCGGTGGCGAGCTTGGCGAGCAGCCACTTTGGCTCAACCACCAGGGAGTCGATATCGCTTGGGTCTTCGAATAGATGTGGGGATACGCCGCCCTCTGCCTCCCGCAACCCAAGCACGCCTTGGGCCCGTCCCTGTTCAAGCGATTGCCGGGCAATCTGTCTGGCTTGTTCAAGTATGGTCATGGATCACACCTTTATGGCATCTATCGTGGCAGCACGCGCCCACTCATCAAGAGGGGGTAATCCCCTGAGCTCTTGAAAGAAATCCTTCAGGATGCCCGCAAACTGATGATATTCATGGCCGGTGCCGAAGCTCGTCAGCAACCGGCCCGAGTCTATGCCCACGGTGGCAAGGAGCTTTTTCAGGAGGTCCAGCCGTTTTATGGCCCTGTGATTGGCGTTGTGATACCGACATCCGCCGAGATGACACCCCAGGACCCCAACCCCTTCGATCCCATAGGAAAATGCCCTGATAATACTGTCGGGCTCCACCCGTGCGGCGCATTCCACCGGAATTACCCGGAAGTCAAGAGGCAATTGGACCCGTTTTTTCCCCGCGCCATCGGCCCCTATCAGGGCACACCACCGGCAGGCAAAAACGATTACCTTTGGCGCTCTTCTTTCTCCTTGGCGATGGCCCTCAACCCCGTGAGATATACGATTACCCATTGCGCACCATGCATTACGAAAACGATTGCATCAGCATCTCGCCAATCACCTGCGCATCCTGCTCCGGCAGCTGGATGCTCCCATTGGGGCACACTGCGACGCAGGTCCCACACCCGGTGCAGTGCATGGGATCGACCCTGCTCTTGGATGCCCCATTCACAGGTTCCAAAGTGCACGCCTCATATGGGCAGATGTGCACACAGTTGCCACAGCCTGTGCATGCCTCCCGGTCAACCCGGGCGATGGCGAATTTCTCCCCCCTGAACTGGCTCAACCCCAGGGCCGCGATCTCTTGTCCGGACACCAGGCAAAAGGCCTTCATCGCAGCGGCCTCGCCCTGGGTGATTGCCCGACCCGCCAGCACCGGCCACCGGGCCGAGCCACAGATAAAGATACCTGGCACCGTGGTCTCCACAGGGTGCATGAGTGGTTGTACCTCGAAAAACCCGAGGTGATCCCGGGTGAGACCGAGCATGCGGGCAAGCCCGTGGGTATCCCTGCGGGCAGAGAGGGGCGTACTGAGTACCACCATGTCGGCATCAAGCTCGCGCATTATACCGGTGGCGGCATCGTAGACGCGCACTGCCTGGACGTGATCCGTCCCCTCAATCACCGGCGGGTTTTGTTCTTCAAAGCGGATAAACCTTATGCCCTCTGCCATGGTCCTCCGATAGTATTGCTCAAGGGTACTTCCGGGGCATATGATATCCCGGTGCAGGATATAGACCTCCGCCTCCGGATTTCCTTTTCGCAGGCCCATGGCGTTCTTGAGGCTTACCGGGCAGCATATAGCTGCACAGTAAGGCCTTGCTTGGTCCCTGGCGGCAACGCACTGGATAAAGACGATGCGTCTTGCCTTCACAGGCCCGGCCTTGAGGTGCCTTTCCAGCTCGATGGCGGATAGCACGCCCTCTAGCTCTTTATAGCGGTAGAGCCCTTGAGGGAGGAGGGCCTGAGCACCTGTTGCGATGATAACCGCCCCTGCGTGAATCATGTGTTCGGTTCCGTCAACCTGAAGACGGATGGCAAAATTCCCCACGGTTCCTTCCGCCGAGGCGATACGTGCTAACGGGTAATAGGTAATGCCGGCGTTCTCCTCCACCTCCTTCAGGTAGGGAGCCAGCTTTTCCCCGGGGCTTGTCTCATCAGGGGCTACCCTGGATATCAGGTTGAGCATCCCCCCTGGTCTTTTACTCCTTTCAACGAGGTGCACCTTGATCCCGAGCTGCCCGAGCGATGCCGCTGCAGCAAGACCTGCCGGCCCGGCCCCCACAACCATGACCTCATGCCTCACCAGGGTAGTGGCATCCTCAGACCCTTCTCTGCGGACAAGGGAGGCAAGCCCCATATTGATAAGATCCCAGGCCTTGCCGGTGGCGCCTTTAGAATAGTCTTTATGAATCCAGGCACAGCCCTCCCGGATGTCCACCAGCTCAAGATCGGCAGGATTTAGCCCTCTCTGCTCAAGGCCCCGGAGAATAGAATCACCTCGTGCAATGGGGGAGCACGCGGCAATCAGGGCCTTGCCCGTCCCTGATTGCCTGATCTTTTCTGAAAGGCCCTCCACGGCCTCAAGGCAGAGACAATCCAGTATCTCAACAGATGATACCGAGGGATGATCCGTCAACATATCCTTCAGGGAATCCAGATCTATGACATCACTGATCTCCCCGTAGCACCTGCACAGGATACAAATCGCCTTTCTTTTACTTGCCATTACGCTCTCGTTTCAGAAATGTGTGTAAGGCAGCGGAGGATGCCTGGGCCACAGAGGCCTCCACATCCACGGGTTCTTTACAGAAGCCGCAGGCCGGATAATGACCAACTGCCTTATCGAGAAAACCCTCCCCATCGAGGGTCGGCACGTGGCCGGTGATGCCCGGCCTCGTAAGAGAGGTCTGTAAGGCGCCGTTGAGCACCACCATGTCGAATCTTCTCATCTCCCTTGTTTGGCTCAGGGTATCTTCATACCGTAACGCTATCCCCTCACCGGAAGGCAGGGGATATATCAGGCCGGGCCTACCCCGTATGAGCGTAAGCGAGGTGCCCCGGATCTCCCTGAGGTAATACTCATAGTAGTGCCGGCCCTCTGTGCGCAGGTCCGTGTAAAAAACAACGCAGTCCACGGCCGGGCTTCTCCGTTTTACCCACTGGGCCTGCTTGAGCGCGTGCATGCAGCACACGGAAGAGCAGTAGGGAAACATCCTCTTGTCCCGTGCGCCCGCGCACTGGATAAAGGCAATGCTTTTGGGGACGGAGCCATTGTGTCTGGTTAGGATGGTGCCCTTGTTCGCACCGGCCTCTGCAATCCACTCCTCAAACTCCAGGGAGCTCATGATATCGGGATGCGTACCGTACCCATACTCTTTTAGGGGAGAGATGTCGGCATCCCCAAACCCCGTTGCCCATATCAACTGCTCCGCCGCGATAACGATCTCCTGCTCTTGTCTGTGGATGTCGATGGCGCCTGTCGGGCACACCTTCATGCACTCGTCGCACCCGTTACAGACATCCGCATCGATAACATAGGACGGAGGATATGCATGCTCGCCCACACTTTTTATGGCATCGACGGGGCATTTCTCCTCGCATCTGCCGCAAAATATACATCTGCTCTCGTCAATCAGATGCGGTCCCTCGATGATCATAGCGTTCAGGTACCGGTCTTGTCGCGTGATGTCCTTTAGAAAAGAAAGGGTGTGTAGCTTGATTAAGGGATGCTGCCTGCACAAACGCACCTCTGTCCAGAGCAGACAAAAGGCACAGTGGTCGGTGGGGTAGAGCTTGTCAAGCCTGGCGATCTGCCCTCCGAGCGTTGGACCCTTTTCAACCAAATGCACGGCTCTTCCCGCATTGGCCAGATCCAGCGCGGCGGTGATCCCTGCTGCACCTCCACCAATCAGCAAGACGGGGTTCAATGGACCCGGTTCACTTGCCATGCATGTCTCCCTCTATGGCTCAATGAGACCGTAATGGTGTGCCAGTCTATTGATTCGTTTTCGGAGCCACGTCCTGAAATCGTCCGGCGGGAACTCATAGGGCGCAACCCGGTCTTCCAGTCGCACAGCCAGATGTTTCTGGGATGGCTGGTATCTTCTTAGCTTCTCATAGTGCACGATAATAGACTTGGGATCGGTTGGGCAGCGTTTCGTGCACAGGCCACAGCCTATGCATTTATCCTCGATGACAACCGGGTATCGCCTCTTCTCCAGTTTTATGGCGTCATATTTGCATGCCTTGTAGCAGTCTTTACATCTCTTTGTTTTCTGCCAGGCAAGGCAAGTATCCTGATTGATCACTGCATTGCCGATGTCGATTTCTTCTTTGGGTACTTTTTTGATGGCGCCCGTGGGGCAGATCCTGACGCACTCCATGCATATGATGCACTTTGTCCAGTCCATGACAGGGGTGCCGAGGTTGGGGATGCCGTCAAGGATGGATGCCGGGTGCAGGGCATCTGCGGGACACACATCGATACACCGGTAGCAGCGGGTGCAGTATTTCAGAAACTCATCTTCAACCAGAGAGGCCGGCGGCCTGGGCAGGGCCTTTGCCCCGCTCACCTTGAAAAGGCCGAAGATGGTGAATGATACGACGCCGCTTACAAGAATATGCAAGAAACCCCTTCGTGAGTGTTCCATAGGGACTTCTCCGGATTTGGTCTTCTGGGTGCACGAGAAGGGGCGCTCTTCACGCCCCTCTCTGTTCCGTGAAACAATCATGCCCCCTTGATCTGGTCGATCGCGAATTCAAGGCCAAGCGCCTTCAGGGTCGCCTCAGTCGGTATGCCGTTGTCATCCCAGCCATAGTAAGCATAGTAATCATCCTGTATCTTTTTCATCTCAGCAGGGGTGACCACGGCGCCCTTCTTGGGACCTTCGGGCAGTTTTTCGGTCAGCATACGCTTGGGCAGCACGTCATCCTTGCGGCTGATCCCTTCACGCACCTGGAAGCATCGCTCCAGGGTCCGTATGCGTTTGGCGGTTGTCCAGAACTCCTCCTCTGTCATGTTCCATCCACACAGGGGGCCGAGCATGTCGGTGAACATCTTGGGCGACCAGTACCCCCCGACAAAGGAGCACACCACCAGCGAATTGTGCATGCACCGTTTGGCCTGGCCTGCGGGGCTGTTCGCCTCGTGGTGATCCCCCCCGCAAGTCCCCATGGTGTAGCTCACGGCTCGCGGCTTGTCACCTCTGGGATCATGGGCTGCGATCTCCTTGCCCTTGACGTGAACGGCATAATCCATGGATCCCTTGCCGATCTCCTCTGCCATGCGCCTTACGCCCTTTGCCAGGAGCTTTCCTGCCTTGCCCTCCTTGTAGGTGATCTTCTTGATCATCTCGAGCACCGCCTCAAAGTCACCCCATTCAAGGGAAACGCCATCCAGATCCGCAGAGGTCAAGATCCCGCGCTGCACCAGCTCCATGGTGAAACCCAGGCAGCCCCCTGTGGATATGGAGTCGAGTCCCATGGCGTCACAGAGCTCGATGGCAGCCATCATACCGTCAAAATCGGCAATGCCCAGGTTACTGCCCAAGAGCCCTCCTGTCTCATACTCCGGCCCCTCCGCGATGAGGCCGTCATAGTCGCCGCCCCGGATCACGCCCAGCTTCATGCAGTGTACGGGGCAGTGGTTGCATGCGCTATGCTTCTGCCAAAAGGACCGGTTTGCCTGTTCCGCGCCGATCTCCTCAATGTCAGGGTACCAGGTAGTCTGGAAATTCTTGGTAATTAAAGAGCCGGTAACAAAATGCTTGAGCTCGAGCAGGCCGGCCGTACCCCAGCGCTTGAGCCCCTGCCAGCCCTCGTTGTCCACCGCGAACTGCTTCGATACCCTGGCTGCCGCATAGAATTTGTCCATATCCACCACGGGAACGGCCTTGGTGCCCCTCACCGCGATGCCCTTGAGCTTCTTGTTGCCCATGAGGCAACCCGTAGAGGTCCTCGCGGCGGCCCTGAAGCGCTCCACGATCACGCAGGCATAAGGGACCTCATTTTCTCCTGCGGGTCCGATGCAGGCCACCCTGGCGTAGGGTTCCTTTATCTGGTTAAGGATCATCTCCTCGGTCTCATAGGTATCCTTTCCCCAGATGGCTCGGGCATCCATGAACCTGACCTCGTCATCCTTGATATAGAGGTACACCGGGCTCTTGGATCGCCCCCTGATAAATATGCCATCCCAGCCCGCCCACTTGATCTCATTGGGGAAGTGTCCGCCTGTCTCGGCATGGCTTAAAAGGCCTGTGTAGGGGCTTTTGTTCGCGAAGCTCACCCTCGTTGAGACACAGTAGGTCCCGTTCAGGGGACCCGGCCCCACGAATATCGGGCTGTCCTCGGCCATCGGGTCATGTTTTGCCTTGAGGGCGTCGAAGAGCAGGTGAACCGCTAGTCCGGCCCCACCTATATACGCACGGCAGATCTCGGCATCGATATTTACGACCTTATGTTCCTGCCGCGTCAGATCGATCTCAAGTATCCTTCCAAAATGTCCTCCTTGTGGTGCCGCCATGGTTACTTCCTCCTTTCCCCGGTCTCATTAGGGTAGAATAGGCGCCGTAAAAGATCATCAGCGGCCTCTTCAGGGGTCACATTCCTGTAAGCCAGGTTTACGCCAAACCCTACCTTTCCTGTCATAAGGCATGGGCCCATCGGGTTGCCTGACTGCGCGAGACATGCCTTCACGCACTCAGGGTCACCATCGCACAGGTCGCACATGAGGACCTGCCCGTCATCCGGGTCTCTCCTTATAAATTTGGCAGGGCATGCTTCGATACATTTGTTACACTTTGCACCCAGGCATAGATCCTTGTTCAGTTTGATTCCGTTGGCTTTCGGGTCCTTCTCGATGGCCTTGGGGGTGGTTGGGCAGGCCTCAATGCATGGTGCATCATCGCAGTGCCAGCAGATCACCGGGACATCCACGACGCCCTTGTACTTCAACACATGGATGCGGGCCTTGGCCGGCCTCACGGTTTTTTCATGAAACATGCTGCACGCGTACTCACAGGCCCTGCACCCGACACAGTTCTGCCTCTCAGCGAAGAGGTACTTTTTAACGGGCTCCGGGGCGGCCTGCTTTGCTGCCGCCGCCGGTTTGATCCTTCCCACCGCCGCCGCAGCCACGGCAGCGCCGGTGGCCAGGCCTACGCCCTTCAGGAAACCTCGGCGCGTGGCCTCGGTCTCAAACACATTTCGTATCCTTTCACCGTCCTTTTCCATGGGCACACCTCCCTTTTTTCTCAGGTTCTTGCCGCCCCGGGTAATGAAGGTCGAAACCTCACCTCCTTTTTCACAGGTCTCCGGGTGTGGACACAACGGCACGTTCGGGCATGGTGTCCCTCACAACGGGTAAGGGGGACACGACCCGACACAAGGCCTCGCCTCTTTCATAAAAAGCATGGATTAGGGGTTTGGGGGAGAGTGCACAATTTCCAAAGACGGAATAGCCCTAGCAGGATGTATGTGAGATGAATCTATTGGAGGAAAAAACCATACTGTGAAAAAATGCCAGATGCCCCTTTCACAAAAAGACCCTATATACCTACTTCTCCCCAAATTTATGTTTACCCACTGAAACGAATTTGTCAATGGAAAATTTGGTCTCTGGCCTTTTCAGCTCAATTACGTTATCCTTTATCATGTGGTGGCCCTTTAGTTTTGTTTGTTCAAAATACTGGGTCATGGCTGGAACAATCACCCAGAGGGTACACCAGCTAAACCCTCATACACAACTTTCGATCATAACCCTTTCAAGGCGGTATCCCCCTGCATACCGTTCATAGTGACAAGGAGGGCAACAATGGAAAAAAAGAAAAAAGATAGGAAACTAACCAGACGAGATTTCATGAAGACCACGGGTGGCGCAACGGCCATGGTAGGGCTTGCAGCTACCGGACTATTCCTGCGTCCCGGCGAATCCGGGGCGGCCGAACTTCCCGAGAAGTGGGATGCCGAGAAGGATGTCATTGTTATCGGCAGCGGTTTTGCGGGTCTCGCTGCCGCCATCGAGGCCAAAAACGGCGGGGCCTCTGTGGCCGTCTTTGAGAAGATGCGGGTTGCAGGCGGAAACTCGATCATTAACGGAGGCGTGATCGCTGCAGCCGGGTCCTCTTTGCAGACAAAAAAGGGAATCAAGGACTCCGCCGAACTTATGTACCAGGACATGATGAAGGCCGGCCTCGATCTGAATTATCCCGAACTAGCGCGAATGGTGGCCGAGCAGTCTAAAGAAGTTCTCCAGTGGACGATCGACTATCTGGGGGTCAAATACGTCGCGCTGCTCCATATGGGCGGGCATAGTGTACCGCGAAGTCACATGACATCGAACAGCAGCGGTTCCGCTATTGTAAGCAAACAGTTGGCGAAGCTCAAAGAATTGGGGGTTCAGGTCAAGACCCGAACCTATCTGGAAAAATTCATCCATGGCAAGGACGGCCGGATCATAGGACTGAAAATCCGAGAAGGATACAAATTCCCGGACGAGAAGAGCGGAAAGGTCAAGGTTGTGAAGGCGAGAAAGGCCGTCGTCATGGCCACGGGCGGATTTTCCAATGACATTCCCTTCAGGCTCACACAGGACCCCAAATTAATAGCAAAAGTGGATTCCACAAACCAGCCGGGCGCCACGGCGGAGGCCTTTAAAGAGGCCTTGAGAATCGGGGCGACACCGGTTCAGCCTTCCTGGATCCAACTCGGTCCCTGGGCGAGTCCGGATGAAAAGGGATTCGGGCTTGCGCCCCACTTCGCCAGCGGCGCGGTCTTCACCTACGGTATTATGGTGGATCCGGAAACAGGCAAGCGCTTTGTCAGTGAGCTTGCAAACCGCAAGGTCCGCGCGGATGCCATTATCAAGACCGGCCACACCTGTATCGGCATCGCGGATGACGTGGCTGCGAAAAATTGCGGCGGTCCCCCGGGCCTGTTGAAAAAAATACTACAGCGGGGCGTGGTCAAAAAATACGACACCCTGGAGGCCCTATGCGAGGCATATAATATGCCTTATAAGGCCGTCAAAGAAAGCGTAAACAACTACAACGCCTATCTCAAGACCGGCGAAGACAAGGAGTTCGGAAGGACCCTCCAGAAGGATGCCCAGCCCATTGCAACGGCCCCCTTCTACGCCCTTCGGCTCTGGCCAAAGGTCCACCACACCATGGGCGGACTTCAGATCAACAAAAAGGCCGAGGTCATAGGTCTGGACCAAAAGCCCATCAAGGGGCTCTATGCCGCCGGCGAGTTGGCAGGTGGTGTCCACGGAGCCGTTCGGCTGGGAAGCTGTGCCGTGGTGGACTGTCTGGTCTTCGGGCGTATCGCAGGCAAAAATGCTGCATCCGAGAAACCCTAGGGGTAGTGTGATAACTGCCCCTGGTGTCCGGATCTTTGATCAGGCCCGATGAAAATTTGCACAGGGCGGGAATGCCCCGTTTCTCTTTCTTGTGTTTCCCCCCTTTTCCCGGATTGTGGATCGGGGCATTTTGCGCCCATCTCTTCATAGCACGGTTGGCAGAGAGCGGCGACGTAAGTCTGCCGCCCCCGGCCTCCGGCATGACATGAGTCGTGTCTTTCTCAGCCCGTTAAAATGGGCGAATACAGTAGGGAGCACACATCCGTTAATTCCATCGAAGGCACTAGCAGTTTCCAATCCATAAAGTAGCAATTTTTAGCAGAGTCAAGGAAAACAAGGGGTTTCGTGTCCCTCAGACTACTGAGGGAACAAGAAACCTCGCAGTTTGACGCCGTGATTTACCAGCCTCCGGCGGGCTGCGGAAAAGGGCACTTTATGGATGGAAACCAGGTAAAAAAGATGAAAAGCAAACATAAGACTTCTTCGGTTCCCAGGATCACGGGGCGCACTTCCATCCTTCTGTGGCTATGTGGTGCGGCCATCTTTTTCCTGTGCTTCACAAATGCCGCTCTTGCCCAGCCCAAACGGCTGGAGACGGCCGAACCGGGCGACTGTAAGGCCTGTCACGGGACCCAAAAGGTGCTACCTGAAAAGCACAAAGACACGGCAAAGATGACGGCTTCAGAATGCGGTAAGTGTCACAAACCGGGCACAGGCAGCCTGAGGACCAAGCTGCTGCTGGCCCATCTCCATCTACTGAATGACATCGGCTGCCGGGACTGTCATGATTCCAAAGGGGCACATCAGGCCATAACGACGGCACAGTGTCTTTCCTGTCACGGGAGTTACGACGAGGTCGCAGCCAAGACCGCGGGATCGGATCCCGATCCTCACAATTCCCCCCATTACGGAAAAGAGCAGGATTGCGACCTCTGTCATCACCAGCACGAAGCCTCTGAAAATTTCTGTTCACAATGTCATGAGTGGAAGCTGACCGTGCCTTAGAAGGGACGACACCTATCTCCAGGAGCAGACAAGCCGCTCATTACTTCTCGATAACCATTGTGTCGGCCATCTTGTCGCCCAACCTGATCCCCTTATCATCAGAGAATATCTTGATAATTTCAATGATCGCCAGGACGAAAACAGCGATTGCGATCAAAATATCGAGGATCCAACCAATAATGGGGATGTAAAACAAAAACAACATAATGGGACCCAGAGCGAACATCCAGTTCCTTTTGGCAGAGGCGACATAATCAACCTTTGCAGATGGGTTCGCAGTATTCACGACGGATAGATTCAGCAATTTCTTCCCGATACTTTTATACTCGAGGGCCTCAATCGGCAGGGCGTCCCGCAAAAGCATGTACAGAGCGCCAATGATGCCCCCGACAAGAGGAATAAACCCCACGATCATGGCAACGACGGAATCTATGATAAACGCAATGACCCGCTTAACGGGATCTGCTTTTGTCAATGTGGCATAATGGGTTGCCGGTTCACCGGTTTCAGGATTCGGCTCTTGTGCCCGGAAATTTTCTTCATCCCCCATTTTCTTCATCCCCCATGAGTTACCCTCCATTATGTTTGAATAAACTCCAATGCTGTAATTATACGGTAAACAATCACTTACAGCTCATAGCTGAACAATACAGACATCACAATTATTGGTCAAGAACCTAATTTCACTTTGTAAGGATAATTTCAAGGGGTTTAGATCAGAGCGTAGATTTTTGTCGACGCGTCTGTGATTCGATAGCCATTTGGTGCTGACGATGGCGGTGTTCCAGTTGATGGATAACTTCCCCCTCTGTCACATCACGACGAGGCAAAAAGCGAGCAAGCAGTGCTTCAATATCCGCGCACGATAGCAACGGAAAGGTTTCCTTATGGTGAATGCGTTTGGTGAGCATAAACAGCATAGCCATCATGACAAGTGCCATATGGTGATGCCAGGCTTTCCATTTCCTTACTTGGTAGTCGGCCATACCACATTCACTTTTCGCATCTTCAAATACCTGCTCCACCCAGTAGCGCTGTCGCTGCATCCACCCCAAACGCTTCAGAGTCGTACTCTGCGGAGCATTGGTCAGGGAAATTTTGAGGTCCGTATTTTTCCCAATAGTCTGCGTCGTGACTATCAACTGCAGAAAATGAGCCGTATCCGATTCGCCGTTCCACACATAAACTTTGAGGCGAGAGCACCGAACTTTAAGGTCCCCTCGAGTGGTGTTGCGAAGCGTCACCGTTCGCCAATGTCTCCTAGAAAGCGAGCGGACAACCTCTCGAACTTCTACGCTTTTTTGATCGGTCTGATAGTTTACTGCAGGACGGCCGCGTTTTCCCACCTTATCGGGAAGATAGGGTTGTGGATCTTGCAGAAATACATGAAAGTCAGAATGCAGGTCGACAACAAAGGTTTCACCCATTTTATCAAGCGCGAGGCAAAAGCCGGGCCCCTTGCCGTATCCCGCATCAACTCCAACCCATGCGTAGTGAAGATTGTTTTTCCGAGCATTGCGCACAATTTCCAGCGCAAGCTCGGGTTTGGTGCGAAACACACGATCCTCTTCAGGAATACCTGCCCGCTTGCAACGCTCCGGATCAATCGTCCAATCTTCAGGCAAGTACAGCCTGGTATCAACCGGTGCAGAAAATCGACCCTTCACAAGGGCACCAAACACCGCCACTTGGCCGTTATCGACCTTACCCAACCGGCCCAACCACTGGCGCGAGACTCCGACAGACCCCCGGCCCTGTTTCGCAAAGCCGCTTTCATCAATGAGAAGGCACGCATGATGCCTATCGCCCAAAAGGTCATCTGCATCACGGGCAACGTGATCAATCACCTCTCATGCATCCCATTGCGAGTGGGTCAGAAACTGTTGAAGGTTGCGAGATTTGGCTTCCGGTACGATTTCGGCCATTCGATCCATTTTTTTTCGGGAACCGGCCTGCATCAGACCGGATGCATACCGCCTGGCTTTATCCGAAACGTTATGGCGGTAAGACTGGAAATGTTTGGTATAGTTATCCACAAAGGTCATAAAGCGCCCGCCGACGCCGGCGAGCGCCGCATGGGGAGTTGCATAAGATTTGATCCTTTTTTCAGATAAAAAAGCAACCACTATCCTTACAAAGTCAAACTAAGTTTGATAATACATTATTTGGTAATTAACAAGCATGATTACGACATAACCTCTAAGGTAATGGGCCTATTTATGTTGGCTTGACTTGCTATTTACATTATGGCATTGTTGGGCATGATGTCAGTTCTTAATGCCTAGAGTTGCCATAATGAGACCAGAAAAATACAATATTCGCCACTTGATGGAGGCCTTCTCCATAGAAAAGGTTTTCACCTTGGAATCAGTGGCGCGCTTATTAGGAGACGCTTCACGGAGAACTGTTCTTCGAAAACTTAATGCATTAAAATGCCGCGCCAGTTATTCCCACTCCGGCAAGTATTACACTCTCGATGCATATGCTGATTACGATGAGTATGGGCTTTGGTCTTTCAAGAAAATCATTCATTTCTCCAAACATGGCACGCTACTCAACACGATTCTGCGCCGGATAATTCATTCGGAAGAAGGATATTTCGCTTCCGAACTGCGAGACTTATTAAAAGTGCGAGTGCACAACGCACTGGCCAAACTTCATTCAAGCAAACATGTAGTTCGCGAGCAAATCGGGGGAGAGTATCTTTATCTTTCCCCTGTTTTCCAAGGCAAACAATTAAAAAGACGCTACCATACATTGCATAAACAACTTGGCGAAGCTGCGCCAATAACCAGTTTATCGGAAACGACCCAAAAAAATATTCGATTTTTAATTTCTAATCTCAATGAGCGACAGAAACGGCTATACCTTGGGCTTGAGTCGATGAGATTAGGTCATGGGGGTGACACCGTTATATCTCAAATAACAGGGGTAAACGTCAGAACAATAGCCCGTGGGCGTCGGGAACTTTTAGCCGAGGATATCACCCCTGATCGCATTCGTCGCGTTGGCGCCGGACGTCCTCCGCTTAAAAAAAACGATTGCAGAGACATATCATCCAGATCGTAACCAACAATTTGAGATCATCTCGAAAACGAGAAAGCGATTTGAAGATGAAGGGCAACCTATCCTGAGCATTGATACCAAGAAAAAGAAGTTGGTGGGCAATTTCAGAAACCCCGGTAAAATTTGGAGCAAGTGTCCCGAAGAGGTATTGACTCATGATTTCCGCTCAGAAGCAGTAGCTATTGCCTCACCCTATGGCCTGTATGGAATTCTTTTAAACCGCGCAGCTATCGTAGTTGGAACTTCTTCTGATACGCCGGAGTTTGCTGTTGACTGCATTGATCTATGGTTAAATGCGCTGGGCTTGAACACATATCCAAGCATGAAAAAAATGTTTTTGCTCTGTGACAGTGGCGGCAGCAACGGCTACCGGCCACGTCTGTGGAAATATAATCTCCATCAACAGATTGCTAAACGCTATGGGATCGAAGTGACAGTGTGTCATTACCCCCCAGGAGCTTCGAAATGGAATCCAGTGGAACATCGTTTGTTTAGCTTTGTCAGCATGGAATGGGCAGGGCATCCTCTTCTTTCTCTCGACATTATGCTTGACTATATCCGCGGAACAACGACAGTAACGGGATTAGAAGTGCATTCCTTTTTAAATTCAAAGTCATACATGAAAGGCCTGAAAGTTTCAAATTCACAGTTCAACGATATAGCTTTAAAAAGGCATAAAGAATTGCCCAGTTGGAATTATGCGATTACCCCCGGTTATAATTGATAAAATTCCAATTTATTTTTGCGCAGGCCCTAAGCAAGAGGCTGCCAACATCAAAATGCTGCAATATTAGACCATTATATCGATAAAGATACAACCATGTCGCATACCACAAACACAAAAACGCCATTAAAATGGTGGGAATATCTGCGAGGCGCCCAACGCTCTTACCGATCTTGGAATCACTAGATTTCCGCAAAAAAATATCGAATGTCAAAGGGAATGCTTCAGAATTCTGAGGTTCCTTGTTCGACATTCGACATTGCATTTTTTGGGTACTTGCACGGGACCACAAGATACCCTGTGTCCGGTGTGGATAAAGACCGGACCCCTATGGGCGGGAGAAGGACCGGGTGTCCTTTCCTCTCGCCCTTCAAATTATCCCTACCGGTACTGCTTGATTTTCTCCTGAATGAGCTGGTAGTAAGTCATTCCCGCGTATTTTCCATATTCCTTTTTATCGGCAATCTTTCCGACTTTTTTCTCATATTTCTTATGAAGAGGCACCACAGCTTGTTTAAAGGCATTGCGTTCCTCCGGGGTCAACCGGACAATCTTGAGCCCTTTGGCCTCGGCCTTTTTGATCAGGCCTTCCCTCAGTTCCGTGTTTCTTTCCCGGTTCACGCGGATACCGATCCTGGCACCCTCCCGAAAAATATTTTGCTGTTCCGGGGTCAGTTTGTTCCACAGGTCGATGTTGACGATGATTGGGCACTCCGTAAGGATGTGCTGGGTCATGGTAGCATAAGGGCAGACTTCCACGAATTTCATCATAATGGAAGTCATGATGGGATTGTCCTGGGCGTCGATCACCCCCTGCTGCAGGGCATTGTAGATTTCAGGGAAAGGCATGGGCACAGGGCTTGCGCCAAGCTGTCTGAAGGTGTCGAGGTAGACCGGACTCTCCATAACCCGAATCTTGAGCCCTTTCAGATCTTCCGGCTTTCGGATCGCATGCTTGATATTCGTGAGATCCCGCATCTCGTTTTCCGTAAATCCGATAGCTATCATCCCCCTTTTTGGAAAGAGGTCGAAAAAAATCTTCTGAAGTTCCACATCAGCCAGGACCTTATAACCCATCTTCCTGTCCGGCCAGAGAAAAGGCAGATCAAACAGGGCCACCTGCGGAACAAAGTTGGAGAGAACCGCCGTGGTCACGGCGCACATGTCCAGGGTGCCCCCCTGAACCTGCTCCGCCATGGATCTCTCGCCACCGAGCTGCCCCATGGGAAAAACGTCGATCTGGATCTCTCCGTTCGTTTTCGCCTTCACATATTCGGCCAGAGCCAGACAACCATGTTGCTGACCGTGCATCGGGGGGGCTACATGCCCGTATTTCAAAACCATTTTGGCTGATGCCGCACCGGCAAGCGAAAAAACGAACAACAGGGTGATCATAATCGTTAAATACTTCCTCATCGGAAACCTCCTTTTTTTAATTGGTGCATGAATCGTATTGGACCAAAACGCACATGATTGACAGCCTTCGCTTCCTATGGCAGACAAAGAGACCAAGTCCCCGCCTGCCCCCCATAAAACATTTTATATTCTCACCAACAGAGAGATTCGGCAACAAAAAATAGGGCGCCCCCTCTTTCTTGACCTCCGGTCTGTTTTATCTTATGCTGCGCGAAATCGGCGGGCCCCTCTCCAATAGCCGCCATTTCAACCAGGAGGGAAACATGTTCTGTCCCATGTGCGGTTTCCGAAACGTCGATACGGACAACTTCTGCGGCAAGTGCGGGCATGACCTGCGCTCTGAAGGGATTCATTCCCTTGATCCGCCCCCTCCTGAAAAGGGATCTCAAACTCACGCGGAGACAGCCTTTTCTGCATCTCCGAACATAAACTTCGAATATGCCGGTTTTTGGAGGCGTTTCATCTCTTTCTGGTTTGACAGGGTCATTCTGATCCTCCCCATTCTTATCACTTCAGCCCTCCTGAATATCCTGTTGATGGGCAGAATGGATTTCGGCAATATCCCCGGTTCCTTGAGCAACAATCCGTTCGAGCATCCCGCTGTCTCCGTCCAGGCTGTGGTGGTTTTGGCCGATATTATCCTGATATGGCTCTACTTCGCCTTTTTTGAGAGCTCAAAAATGCAGGGCACTCCGGGTAAACGGATCATCGGCATCCGGGTCACTGACTTCGAAGGGAACCGTATCGCATTCGGCAAGGCGACCCTCCGACATTTTTCAAAGATTTTATCGACGCTTGTTTTTCTTGTTGGATTTCTGATGATCGGCTTTTCCCGGAAAAAGCAGGGACTTCACGACAAGATTGCAGGTTGTCTCGTTCTAAAGTAAAGAATCCGGATCCAGAGGGCCCGGCTTTGGTTTAACCCCCGGAGGGGGATAATAGTTACAAGTGACTAAAGTGTCGAGTGACTAAAATTACGGTGTCGCTCCGCGACCTTCATCAAAAAACGATCACAATAAAGAGACCGGAATTTCGAATACGCCAGTACTGGATTACTGGAGTGATGGAGTAATGAAAGACCCTTCTGCTCAGCTAAGACGGCATTGGATCAACGCAATTTTAAAAAAATAACGGCCGCTTGCAGTTTTCCCAATACTCCAATCCCGCTGAAGACGGGATCTTCGACTGCCCCCAAAAAACCAGGTTTTTTACAGCGAATAAACGATGATAGCTATCTATGCAGGGCACGGTGGGAGGATTTTGTGCTCCTTAAAACGAAGACCGGCTGCGCCTGTCTTTCCCGACCAACTCCAATCGGGCCCGTTCGAATCCGGTTGTCAAATCCAGGCCGCGGACCTGATTGCGGCCATCCCCCTTGGCCCGATAAAGGCATCGGTCCGCCCCTTCAATGAGCGTCGTCGGATTCACATCCTTTGCAGGTAAGATGGTCGCTGCACCAAGGCTGATGGTCACATAATCCGCCACAGAAGACGGAGCGTGTGGAATTTCCAGGGCCTCGATGGTTTTCCTCAGGGTCTCTGCAACGAGGAGAGCACCTTCCAGGTTTGTGGCGGGCAGCATGCAGATAAACTCCTCACCACCGTAGCGCGCAACGACGTCCATGGGCCTTTTGACGGCACGCGCGAGGGCCCGGGCCACCTTTTTGAGGCAATCATCGCCGGCACCGTGTCCGTAGTTGTCATTAAACGTTTTGAAGAAGTCAATGTCGATGATAACCATAGACAGCAAGTCCGGTTCACGTAAGGCGCGCCGCCATTCCCTTTTAAAAAACTCATCAAAACGACGACGGTTGGGAATCCCGGTCAGTCCATCGAGGGCTGAAAGGTTTTCGAGGATGTCTCGGTGCCGCTTCAACTCCATGTGGGTCTTTACCCTTGCCTTCACGATGGGCAGGCTGAAAGGCTTCGTGATATAATCCACGGCACCCAGTTCAAGCCCCATCGTCTCATCCGCCTCTTCGCTTTTTCCAGTAATGAAAATAATCGGAATATTTTGAGTTCTCTTCGATGCCTTCAACCTTCGGCACACCTCATAGCCGTCCATGTCAGGCATCACGATATCAAGGAGGATCAAGTCCGGAGGATTGGGGGACATAGCGATTTCCAGACCCTTGGGTCCGGTCGTTGCTATCTGGACTTTATAACTCCCTTTAAAGGCTTCACCCAGAATCTTGATGTTGGCCGGGGCGTCGTCCACGATCAGGACAGTCTGTTTTTTGAAACCATCATTCATGGGTCGCCCCCTCAAACGAAACACCCAGGACTTCAGCCACATCGCACAGGGAGGTCTTGGCCCGATCAAAATCTAATGCGCTGATTTGTTGTCCAATTTTCTCCATAGCGTCACGATGGACGCTTTTTCCCAGTTTATCTTTTAGAGTCATAAATCTTTCTTCCGCCTCCAGATCATTGTCATCGAGCAGGGTGTACAGTTCCAGAACGAGGGGCTTTATTTCAGAAACCTCTGAAGGCATTTCATGTTCAGGCCCGGCATTCACTTGCGATATCGGAGGGTCTGTCGATCCCTCCAGTTGCCTCGCCGTCTCACATATTTCCCCCAGTCTTAGTCTGAACGTGTCAAGGAGGGACGCCAGGACCTCTTTTTTCTCCTCCCGGGCGGCCTCTTCCAGCCCTCGTGACGCCTCCTGAAGATTTTTTGCCGAGAGATTCCCTGCAACGCCCTTAAGGGTATGAGCGAGTCTTCGGACCGTCTCCATATCCCCCTTACCGATGGCGGCCTGAATGTCATCCGCCGCGCCCTGGTACTCTCTCCCGAACTCCCTTACAAGCTTGAGAAAGAGGTGATGATTGCCCCCCACTCTCCTGATCCCGGTTTCCGAATCAATGCCGGGGAGCCGAATCGGGGGCAAAGTAGAATTTTCCACGCTTTCGACCCCTGCTTCTTCCCATTCCCCGCTTTTTTCATCGCCGTTTATCCAGCTTGCCAGACAACTGAATAACTCCCCGGTATCAATGGGCTTCGTCACATAATCATTCATCCCCGCTTCCAGACACCTTTCCCGATCCCCCTTCATGGCATGGGCCGTCATGGCAATAACCGGCAGGTTCTGAAGGTGTGGAGACCTGCGGATACACCAAGTGGCCTCGTACCCGTCCATCTCCGGCATCTGAACGTCCATGAGCACGGCGTCGAATCGCAACCGTTCAAGGATCTGAACCGCCTCCTTCCCGTTGCAGGCAGTGGTGACCGCCACATCCGCCATCTTCAGGATTTCAGTGGCCACCTGCTGGTTGATGGCATTGTCTTCGACAAGAAGAACCCTGGCTCCCCGGATTTTTCGGATCGCTGTCTGCTCCCCTGTCTGAGGTTTGTATGCCGTGGTGATCTTTGCGGGCTTTTGCCCGAAGACCTCCATGATCGTGTCGAAAAGGAGGGACTGCTTTACGGGTTTCATGAGAAAGGCGTTCACCCCCGCCTTGTGGGCCCGTTGCATGATCTCTTCTCTCCCGAAACCCGTCATCATAATGATCGGCAGGTCAGGGAAATTGAGTTCCGACCGAATCTGCCTTGTGGTTTCAATGCCGTCCATGCCCGGCATCTTCCAGTCCAGAAGCACAAGATCATAGGGAGTCTTCCCCTTGTCATCGCGCAGGGTTTCAAGGGCAGCCTTCCCGGTTTCCACCGCATCCGGTTTAAAACCGTAGGACGCCAGGAGTTCCGACAGGATCTCCCGGGAAACGGCATTGTCATCCGCCACCAGTATCTTTTTGCCCTTCAGGTCGCCGGGAACAAAAACCCCGTTCCCCTTTTCTTCTTCCTGAAGGGGGAAATCCAAAACAAAAGAAAACAGGCTCCCGTGTCCCGGTTCACTGTCGACCCGAATTTCACTCCCCATCATGGCGAGGAGCCTTTTACAGATACTCAACCCCAGACCGGTCCCACCGTATTTCCGAGTCGTAGAGGTGTCGACCTGAACGAAGGAGTCAAAAAGTTTGGAGATTTGATCCCGTGCAATCCCGATCCCCGTATCTGAGACGGAAAAAGAGAGCTTTGCCCTCCGATCCCCCTTCTCGACCAGATCGGCCTTGATGACGACCTCTCCCCTGGCCGTAAATTTCACGGCATTATTGGTCAGATTGATCAGGATCTGTCTCAGCCGTAGCGGATCCCCTACCAGATGACCAGGCACGTCTCCGGCCTTGGTGACGATCAGTTCGATTCCCTTCTCCGCGGCCTTTTGGGAAAACATGTCCGAGATCGTGTCCATGACTTTTTCCAGATCAAAGGCCGCATGCTCGATATCCAGCTTCCCGGCCTCGATCTTGGAGAAATCCAGGATGTCATTGATGGTCCCGAGAAGAGAATAGCTCGCACCCCTTGTCTTCTCCAGGTAATCCCGTTGCCTGTTCGTCAAATCCGTCTTCAGGGCCAGATCCGTAAACCCGATGATGGCATTCATAGGGGTCCGGATCTCGTGGCTCATGTTGGCAAGAAACTCGCTCTTGGAGCGGGCCGCGGCCTCGGCCGCAGTCTTTGCCCGTTCCAGTTCCTCCTGAGCCCTTTTATAGATGATGATCTGGGAAATCAGACTGGAAAAAATTTCGAGAGGCCTTACGGTTTCGTCGGTGGGTTTTTCCCCTGATTTGGACTCATCCACGGAAATGACGCCGATAAGGCTTCCCTCGGGATCATTCATCCTCACGAAGAGCAGATCCTCGGGATGCCAGAAGGCATCGGATTCCGGCTCGGTTCCGGACCCGAAAAGGACGGCGCCCTTCCTGATCACATCGTTCAGGGTGTGAGGAAGATAACAGGAAAACTGTCCGAGGGTTACGCCGGTTTCGAATATCCGTTCGAATTGACTCTTGGGCATTTTTACTTCACGAATTTTTTCAATCTGGTCTTCGGAAATTCCGCCGTATCCGATAATATCCCGGTCAGGGGACTGCTCCTTGAAATAGGATATGATCAACCTGCGATAGTCCGAGTGTTCGATGATGGCACGGCTGATCCGGTTCACGACCGCCTTTTCGTCCTTCATTGCGATCATCGAGGCCGCGGCAAGGCTGAACTCCTCGGTCTGGCCCGAGAGTTTCTTGATCTGCTCTTCGCTTCTCCGAAGGACCTCCTCCGCCATTTTTCGCTCAATGGCGATGGCCACCTGGTCGGAAACCGAGACGAGAATCTCCACGTCCCTTTCACCGTAGAGGTCCGGATCAGAGTAACTCTGCACGACCATCGCCCCGATGACCTCATTTTTCACCCGCAGGGGAACGCCCAGCCAAATCTCCGCCAGGGTCCCGATAGGTTCTTTGTTCGACTGCCGGATCCTGTCCATGAGCGCTTCTTTTCTGATCAGAATCGGCTTCTCGTTCTTGATCACCTCACCGGTAAAAGAAAGGGATTGGCTGACATCCTTGAGATCAGAAAAATCATCAGCCACTTCATCGACATGGTAAGGGGAAGAGATCGTGTCCCTTTTCCTGTCATAGAGCGCGATGTAAAAATTGGTCACATCGATAATTCTGCTCAGGGACGAGTGAATGGTCCGGTAAAGGTCGTCCGGATTGAACGTGGTGTTGACGGCATTGGAGATGGCAAACAGAGTTCGGTTGATTTCCTCGGCATAGGTCCGTTCCTTCAGCTCTCTTCGGGCGGCATCGTACAGGCGGGCATTTTTGATGGCCGTTGCGATTTGATCGACCAGGGTTCCCATGAGCATCATGTCGGTTTCGTCAAAGGCATTCACCTGGTCGCTCTGAAGATCGAGGACACCGATGACATCTTTACCCCTCTTGATGGGCACCGTCAATTCGGAGCGGGTCTCTTCCCTTGCGCACCGACGATATCTTTGATCCCTCGCCACTTCACCGCTGAGTTGTGGCTCTCCGGTGGAAGCCGCAATCCCGATCATGCCCTCTCCCATGGGAACGCGGATATTAGGGGAAAAATTGTCAAAAATCCTTCCTGCGGTCGACTGGAGGATGAGTTCTTGAGACCCCTCATCCATCAACAACAACATGACGCCGTAATATCCGAAGGCCCCCCATACCGCGTTCACAATTTGGGTCAGCAGATCGTCCAATTCAAGCTCACTGCTGATCCTCTGCCCCACCTCGTAAATCAGGGAGGCCTGCCTTGCCGCCCGTTTGGCCTTCGCCTCAGCCCTCTTCCGTTCGCTGATATCATGATAAATGCCGTAAACGGCCAATTGATTCTCTTCAATCCGAATCGTCGACCCGAGAAGGGACACATCGATCAAGGTCCCGTCCTTTCGCCTGCGAAGGGTTTCGACCGCGATTCGCGTCCCGTCCTTTACCAATCGTCTGGTGATGTCTTCGGCCTCTTGCATGCGATCCTCAGGCGCAACAAGCCGGTCCAGGTATCGATCAATGCACTCTTCAGGACTGTAACCGAAGGTCTTCGTAAATTCGCTGTTTAGCCGGATGATCCGCCCGCTGTTATCCGTCACGACGATGGACTCAGGGGCACTTTCAAAAAGTTGCTCCAGATAGGCCTTTTCAACCCTCAGGGCATCCTCGGCCTGTTTGTATCTTATGACACCGGTGATGGTATTTGAGACAATGGAAAGAAGATGGAGGTCTTCCTCCGAATAGGCCTCCGTATCCGTATAGCTCTGAACGGCGACGACGCCAATCACCTCGCCCCCGATCGTTTTCAGCGGGACCCCCATCCAGGAGGCGGACCGGGTGCCCAACTCTTCAATCTCTTTTTCCTGATCAATGAGACCTTCAAGGGTCTTACGGTTGGCCAGGAGGGGCTTCTGGGTCTCCTTTACATAGAGCGTAAACCCCTTGCTCAGCTTGATCAGGGCGGAAGGATCGCTGACCTCCTCGTCGGGGTGCTCGTCCACACAATAGGGGAAGGAGAAGATATTCTCCTCCTGATCGCGAACAAGGGCGACATAGAAGTTCCTGGCATCCATGAGCTTTCCCACCTGCCCATGAATCATGGGCAGAAGGTCATCCAGGGTCTCGGCCTGACTGGCGGCCTCTGCAATGTTGTATAGGACCCGCTGGATATCTCCCGTTGTCTCCCGTTCAAATATTCTTGACTGAAGTTCTTCGTTGACTGTCTGAAGCTTCTGCAATTGCTGCATTGCATCTGCCTTGACGTCCTCGCAGGCCTTTCGCAGACTTTGTTCTCTTTTAAGGGCATCCTGGATCGCCTTTTCCAACTCCGGGATGCGTCGATTAAAATCCTGATAGGGTGCTTCGTTTTCCACTTGAAACCTCAACGGCCGATTCATCTTATGGGGGTGTCTCAAAGAAACGTACCGACGAATTTAACCCTTTATGGGAATGATTTTCGGGATCATTGCCGTGGGTCGCCGAATATCAAGAAATGAGTGATAAATAATCGACACAGGCCCCACGATTGAAGCCGGATAAACCCCATTTAAGTCACAGATTGATCTGCAATTTTTATACCGTCAATCCCTTCAGGTCCTCATTTGCAATGTCGCCGGCGACAACTCCTCTTGAACCGCTTAAAGTCAACGATACCATGGAGGTAGGAGTGTGCGCCTGGAACCGTCCAATCCCGGTCCTCATCCCCGTTCCTTGACGAATCTCCGGTTCATGCCGGGTTTCACTCACCCCGGAGTCGGTTTCTTGACCTTCCGCGACTTTTCCCCTATGCTTCGCCAGACGTAACGGTTTGGCCTTTTGACACTTCACCGGTAGCGGACAAATCGTGGAAGTCTTTTTTTTAAAGGCCGTAGGAGACACAAAAAAAATGCTCTTACCCAAAAACGACTTGATCATTTCGAGCCCGAGTCATAGCGGAAAATCAATTAAGGCCTTTGCTTGTTTCCTATGCTTCACGCTGATCCTGAGCCTGGCCGCCTGCCAACCCTCGCCGCAGGATCGCACGGTCGTCATTTATACTTCGGTGGATCAACACTACTCTGAACCGATTCTTACGGCCTTTCAGGAGAAGACCGGCATCCGGGTACGCCCTGTTTTTGACATCGAAGCCGCCAAGACCACGGGACTCGTCAACCGAATTATCGCCGAAAAAGACCGCCCCATGGCGGATGTCTTCTGGAGCGGCGAACATGTTCAGACTATCCTGCTCAAGAAGAACAGCCTTTTAGCCCCCTATGACTCCCCCAGTGCGGAGGGCATCCCCGCTCGATATCGCGACAGGGACGGCTTCTGGACCGGATTCGCCGGAAGGGCCAGGGTACTGATCATCAATACCGATCTTCTTTCCCCGGAAGATGCGCCCCGGTCGATCTTTGATCTCCTCAAGCCCCAATGGCCGGGCGACAAGGTCGGCATGGCCTATCCAATCTTCGGCACCGCAGCGACCCACGCGGCAGCCCTCTACGCCCGATTGGGTCCGGAAAAGGGAAAGGCCCTGTACCGTGACCTCCGAGAAAGGGGCCTGCGGATCGTGGATGGAAATTCGGTTGTTCGAGACCTGGTGGCCGGTGGTCAGCTTATGATGGGACTCACGGATACGGATGATGCCTGCGGGGCAAAAAGCAAGGGGGCCCCGGTGAGTCTCGTTTTTCTGGACCAGGAGGAAGGGGGCATGGGGACACTTATCATTCCCAATACGGTGGGTCTTATCGCCCGTGCCCCGCATCCTGAAGAGGCAAAAGAATTGATCGACTACCTGCTGAGTGTCGAAGTGGAAAAAGACCTGATCCGGTCGGGATGGTGTCATATCCCCCTGCGTCGAAGCGACACAAGATCGGCATGCTTTCCTGATCCCAATGTCAGGGGGATGGACGTCGATCTCACACGTGTTTATGAGCAACTTATGAGAACCAAAACGGAACTGACCGATATTTTTGTCAGGTAGCGCCCATCCAGTAAATATCCGGGTCCAGAGGGCCCTGCTTTGGTTAACCCCTAAGGGGTTTTATATTATTTGAATTTCAAGAGTCCCGGAGTGTTGGAGGGTCGAAGATCCCGTCTTCAGCGGGACTGGAATGATGGAATGGTGGAAAAACACGCCTAACGGCTAAGGCAGCATGCCATGACCACCATTTTAAGCATCACACGGCTGCCTGTCATTTTGCCAATCCCGCTGAAGACGGGATCTTCGACTCTCCAGGTCATTTTTTTGGCAAAGCCAACTGTCTCTGACCCCCGAGTCACGGGATCTTCGACTGGCCCCTAAGGACCAGGTTTTTAACAACGAAATGAAATCCTGGCACACGTGAATTTTCAAGGACAACTTCTCTTATCGATACCCATGCGCATTCTTTTTAAAAATGCCCCGAGCACATGGCCCCACCGGCTTGCTCTGCTTTTCTTTCTCCTGATCGTCTTCGGCCCCTTTGCGAGCCTGACGGCCGACACGATTTCATTCCTGTTCAAGGGTTCCGGGCACGGGTTGGGTCTCGCCCTTCCGGCGGGCAGGAGGCTCTCCCTATTCATCCATAGCATCGGACTGGCCCTGAGCGTTACGGCAGGCGGCACGGTTCTGGGAATTCTGGCCGGGGCCGCCCTCTGGCGCTGGCGCACCCGGGCCGGATTCTATCTCAGATGGGTCGCCGTCCTCCTCTTTGCCGTCCCACCTTACGTCCATGCCCTGGCGTGGATGACCGTGATAAACGCCATGGGTGTGGCCTTACGACCTCTCGGGTTTCATCCGGTCTCACCGAACGGATGGATCGTCGCCTGGTGGGTCGAAGTGATGGCCCTGATGCCCATCGGCATCGGCATGACGTTACTCGGTCTTGAATCCGTTGATACCCGTCTGCTGGAAGCCGCCCGTGTCATGCGGCCCGAGGCCGATAGTTTTCTGAAGATAGCTCTTCCCCTGGCAAAACCACTGATCCTGGCCGGGGCCGGCTTTATGTTTCTCATCAGCCTTGTGGACTACACCGTACCGTCCCTGTTCCAGGTCAACGTCTACGCGCTCGAGATATTCGCGGAATACAGTGCCGGGAACGAACCCGCCACGGCCCTGCTTCTGGCCTTCCCGTTGATACTCACAACGATCCTGGTTCTTACCTTTTCGCAGTCTCAACTCAGGCGTGCCGCCCTGAAACCTCTGTGGCACATTCGACCCTGGCCGGTGACACCTGGCCGACCGGCATGGCTCAGATGGACCCAGAGGCTTGCGCTTGCCCTGGCGGCGACTCAGATCCTCGTGCCCCTTCTCAGTCTTACCCTCTCCATCGGGACCTGGACCAACATGACGGCGGCAACCGATTCAGCCGGAAGAGAGATTTTTTTTACCTTCCGAATCTCTCTCCTAACCGCAGGTATTGCCCTGCCGGCCGCTCTGGCCGCCGCCCGGGAGCTTACGAAAGCAAAGGCCTCGTCAAAGTTCTGGTGGTTTCTCGTTACGTCCCCACTGGCCCTGCCCGCCCCTCTGATCGGCATCGGGCTCATCACCATGTGGAACCGGTCTTTGCCCTTCGAGGTTTACGGCAGCAGCATCATGCCGATCCTGGCCTGTCTCGCAAGATTCACACCGCTTGCGGCAATCGTTCTCTTCGCCCAGCTTCGCAGAATCGATCCCCTGCTCCTGGACGCAGCCCGCATCTTTCAGACCGGTCTATTCAGGGCCTGGAGCCAGATCCATTTCCCCATGATCGCCCCGGGACTCCTGGCATCCGCCTGTATCGTATTCGCCCTGAGCGCCGGCGAGCTGGGGGCCTCACTCCTCGTGGCGCCTCCCGGTCAGGCAACCCTCACCATGAGAATCTACAACTACCTTCACTACGGGACTTCGGAGCGTGTAGCCGGGCTCTGCCTCATCATGACGTTCTGCGCCCTTTGTACCGGCCTGCTTGCCGCCTTCACCCTCAGAGGTTGGAGGCATCTCTTTCCGCGTTCTTCGAAGAGGTGGATATGATCCGAGTGAAACAACTGACCAAGACCTTTGGAAATCACACCGCCGTTGACGGCGTCACCCTTGCGGTGGCCCGACAGGAGTCCCTGGCCGTCGTGGGACCTTCGGGCAGCGGAAAGACCACCCTGCTTCGTCTTATCGCAGGGCTTGAAAAGCCCGATCGGGGGGAGGTCTTTATTGGGGACAGGGTCGTAAGCAGTCCTCTGAAAATCGTTGCACCTCACAAGCGGGGCATCGGGTTCGTTTTTCAGGAGCCGGCCCTGTGGCCGCACCTGAACGTCGCCCAAAACATCCTTTTCGGACTTCAACACCTCTCGCACCAGGAGGGTCGCAAACGCCTTGTCGAAGTCCTGGAGCACACGAACCTGACCGGATTTGAAAACCGCTTTCCGGACGAGATCTCGGGCGGCGAGGCAAGACGGGTGACCATTGCCCGGGCCGTTGCCCCCCGTCCCGCCTGCCTCCTGATGGACGAACCTTTAATCAATCTCGACCCGGAGCTCAAGAAACGAATGAGGGGAATCATCCGGGACGTAATCGAGGATTCCGGGGCAACCCTGATCTACGTGACCCATGACCCGACTGAGGCGGTACAGCTTTCAGGACGCATCATTGAACTGCGAGGGGGACGGATTGTGGGGGAGGTTGAGGGTAAACGACACGCTATGACGGTCTCATACGAATAAACTCTTTCAAATCCGACCTCAGGATGTCTTCAAGTTCCGCCATATTCTCCATGCGCGTTTCGGCAAACAAGAACCCGAAAACCGGATATTCCGTATAGTCGATCTTACGCAATTCCAATGGCTTCTCAAACCGTGACAGGACCTGCCCGTAGTCGAACGCCTCGATGCTTTCCACGGGCACATCCCCGGGCTTGTCGAGCACAATGATGCTGTAAGTCTCATCCCCCTTTGCCCTCAGCAGTTGGTTCCAGTCCGGTTCCTTCTGCCGGAAGTAATATTCGTAGGGATTGATGCCATACGCGTGGTAAGCCACATCCGTGGTGCACCATCCGGCAAATCGCATGGGATTGACCTCGATGGGTATCATGTTTCCGCTCCCGTCAATTCGAACTTCCGCATGCACGGGAAAATTTTTCAGGGAAGCCAGTCGGCCGATCCTGGTCAAAAGAGCGAGCAGTTCTTCCCGATACCGCGTGATCACGGACCTGGAGGTGATATAAACGCGATCCCGAACGTCCTCACCCGAGGCAAACAGATGGTGCAGGATATTCAGGATGACCGGTTTTCCCTCGTGATTGAAATAGGTGTCAACGGCATATTCCTCGCCTTCAATACACTCTTCAATAATAAATCTCGTCGTATCCATCACCTCTGAAGGATAGAGCGCTTGGACGGCCTTCATCTCATTATGGATGGCCTGCAATACGAGGCTCCAATCATCCTTCGTTGAAACCTTATGAACCCCCATACTGAAAAAACCAACCGAAGGTTTGATGATAAACGGCATCTTGATCGATCCGACATCGATGGTATCCAATTCCCGGATTTCAACCTCGCTGTACGCGAAGTGGGGATAGTTTTGTTTTAATAGATTTCTGAAAGCAAATTTGTCTTTGAACCGGGCGATTTGTTTTGGCAGGGTCATAAATCCAAGATGTTTGACGATCCAATTGATAGAATTCTCCGAATTGGTATAGAGCAATCCATTCACACCCCGTTTCAATTCCCGAAGGGCGGTGTCCTGTGAAATAACGCACACCCCATCCCCCAGGTCGAACTGTTCCGCTTCCGGCGTCCGGATGACGGGAATGTTCTGGTCTGCCAATGTTTTTTTCATAAAATCAGAGACATACGGTTTATCGATGAGTACCATGGTTTGACTTTTTCCTTATTGTTTTTTTCATGGTGAAAACCAGCGAGGCATCTTTGAATCAAGCCCCTACCAGATCGCAGAGACCGTGTCAATGGTACTGCGTGGCCCCTGATCCACCATCAAGGCAGCATCTGTCCCGCGTTTTGCGAATTTTCGCAAGCTCAGCTTGCGAAATCCCGCTTGAAGGAGGGAGCAAGATTCAGGTCATGCCAATCTCCGGGGGTTCTGGGTTATGGTTCGGTGAGGGAAAAATCCAGCGCCGCTTTTGCATGGATTTTCGAGGTATCAAAGAAAGGGATATCAAATTTCTGTTTTCCAAGAAGAAGGGGGATCTCAGTGCAACCCAGGATCAGACCTTCAATATGCTGGTCCTTGATCATCCCCCCGGCAATCTCCAGAAACTGCTTGCGCGTCTCCTCCAGGACGATCCCCACACCAAGTTCATGGACAATTTTATCATAGATAAAAATCTGTTCTTCCTTTTTTGGGCTTTCGAGCGTTACATGGCGTTTGTCGAATACATCCGCATAGAAACGGGACCCCATGGTCGTTAGAGTACCCAAAAGGCCCACTTTTCTCAGCCCTTTGTTTACAACTGCCTTACAGGTCTCCTCAACAATGCTCAATAAAGGGATAGGGGATTTATCGTTGATCTCATCGAAAACCATGTGGGGCGTGTTTGCCGCGATGAGTCCGAAATCGGCGCCCGCCTGAAACAAAGATGAAAAAGCGCCAAGCAGTATGTCGACCATCTCGGGCCACCTTCCCTCCTCCATAATCTTCCGGCACTCCTCAAGGTTCAAGCTGTAAATGACAACTTCGGGGGTATTCCCCTCCAAGGCCTGATCGGCATAACAAAGATCCATCAGGGTTCGGTAATAATAGAGCGTCGCTTCAGGCCCCAGGCCTCCGACAATACCTATTCTCTTCATGGTTTTCACCTCCATTTCGAAATCAATACGTTGCCTTGGATCTCAGGCATTTCCATTCGTGGATATGGGGAAGCATCCTAGCAGTGAAGATTTCCTGCCGTCAACTCTTTCGAGTGGAATGAATCGGAACTGTTCCGGATGACCGAACAACCCCAGGGGGGGGGTGAGTGGAATTGGGAAAAATCCGGCGCCTTTCGGTATTCCGTTGAGTGCCCGAATACACGATTTCTCAAAAGGCGCCGGGATGGAAGCGGCTATTTTTCAACAATCCTCGTTGCCTTTTTCATGACTGATTCAGGGACCTGCACACCCATCCTCTTTGCCGCCAGGGGGTTTATAGCCAGATCGGTCATGGGACACCTTTTGACAGGGATGACAGCGGGCGATTCGCCCTTCAGGACTCGAGCTGATATTTTGCCGGATTCCCGCCCAAGGGTATAGTAATTTACCCCTGAGGCGGCTATGACACCTCTATCCACGTGAGCGGTATCGGAACCGAAAAGGGGGAGATCCTGATCCTCGCACACCTTTATAATTCCCTCGAGCGCCGAGATCATCGTATTATCGGTCGGGAGCCATACAGCGTCTACTCTTCCAACAAGAGAGTTGATCGCCGACAATACATCGGAAGTGGTATTGGCCGTAGCCTCCACAACCTCTTCAATTCCCAGCCCCGGCGCGGCTTTGCGGAGTTCCTCTATCTGAACTTTCGAATTCACCTCACCGGCATTGTAAAGGGTTCCCACCTTTTTTGTATTTGGACAGATTTCCATGAGCAATTTGATCTGGGTGCCGACGTCCATCCAGTCGCTGCAACCGGTCACATTGCCCCCAGGTTTCTCCCAGGAGTCCGCCACTCCTGCCGATACGGGATCAGTCATGGCCCCAAAAATCACAGGAATACTCGTTCCCTTGGCAGCTTTATAACAGGCCTGGGTTGTCGGCGTGGCGATAGATAAAATAAGATCTACCTTTTGAGAAACGAATTTCCTGGCAATGTTGGCCGCCAGGGACATATCTCCTTCCGGACTGGAAATATCATACTTGACATTTTTCCCTTCCTTGAAGCCCTCCTCGGCCATTTGATCGATGAAACCTTTTCTGCAGGCATCAAGGGCTGGATGAGTTACAATTTGGGTAATACCAATCATATATACTTTTTCTCCACCCTCGCTTGGCACCGAAAAGGAAAAAAACAAGACGACTGCCAAAGCAAAGATGCCAAAGATGCCAAAAAGTCCGCGCTTTGCCATTTTGATACCTCCTGAATAATTAAAGTGGAAAGTGCCTTATGCCTGTGCCTTCTTTCAACATCGGATGATTCCGGAGCGCTGCACCACCTCCTTTCTTTAATAGGTCGCCCCAAAAACAATGCCTCTTTCTAAGGGCCGACTGGCGCAAAAACCCTGAGGTTTTCAGATTTCCTCTTCATTCCCTTTTTGAGTGATCCTCATGTACAATCTTCACCTCCACCATTGGATCGAAATAAAATAATGAAAGAAAATACGTGAAATTTTTACCTGGATTTTTCGTTTACGTCCCGAAGTTTGATAGATGGATGGGGAGGAATTGAGCGAACCGGTTACACGGTTAACAACGGACAAATTCCTTTCAGTTCAGAAGGCAATGATTTCCGATGCAACACTTCACCCTAACATTGCAAAAGTCGAGGATGCTGCAAATCCAAGGCATCGAGGGTAAAGCTGTAGTAGTCTACCGCGAACCCTCGATAACGCCGGAGATGCGGTATCCTCGGCTTTCCCGAAGGGTAAAAAACATAACAAATTGTTAGTAATCACTGGAATGCACCATTAGTTGCTTCCTGAAATGCTAATGGATCTTCCCAAAAGTGTTGCTATCATTGCCTTTGACAATCCCTTGTCATGTTTTTTATGCAACTTTAGGGTTCACTCAGCATAAACACATTGGGTGCGGTACCGCATGAGGTGATTCTTATCGCAGGCTTGGAAGAAAAATGGGGTTCCATCAACAGATCAAAAACTGAGAGACAAGAGTCTGTTTTTTTATGACAAAAACTATAAGGGAATATCTAACGCGGGTCAAGAGAAATGACCCGACTGTAAATGATCCAAATAGCCGGGCTTTGTTTTCCCCCTCCCTTCCGGGTTTTATATGCTGAATGATTTACCCACGTGAAGGATTTCCAGATGAATATCGACCTTTTTTTACGTGAAAACGCTGAGTAGCAAGTGACCCTTGCATATATTATATTTGTAATATAACGTGACTTCATATATTACTTTTTACTTGATTCTGTTTTTTCATCGGCTTTCGTGCATGCATTGCTCTTTTTCTACAGTTCAGCTAAAAACGGTGCAGGCACCATTTTTGTTGTGTCTCCTTTTGCATCAACCTTTTCGTCAGATTGAATCCTTCCATCATGTTCATTGCATCCGAACGGCCTGTTTGGCAACAAGGAGCAAAAAATGACCCGCCTTCTTGAAAGGTGCAAAATGAAAGATCCGAGATGTCTGATCCGGCGCCCCAAGTCATACCCGCTTTATTTCCTCATCTTTTCCATTTTTTTATCATTCGCTTTGCTTGAAAACGCTCATAGCACAAGCAGCGGCATCCGGAATTTTTTGACAGCACAGGAAAGAGAGTGGCTCAACGCTCACCCGGTGATCAGAATAGCGCCCGATCCCTACTTCCCTCCGATTGAATTTTTTGACGGGGCCGCTCAATACAGGGGCATTGGAGCCGACTACGTTGCACGAATGGAAAGAATGCTGGGAATACGGTTCGACGTGATCCGGTGCAAAGACTGGGCTGAAGTCCTCAAGAAGGCCAGAAACCGGGAAGTCGATGCTCTGCCGGCCGCGGCGCAGACACCTCAACGCTCTGAATCAATAAGTGGATTGACCTGCAAAGAGAGTCTTTATTTTCAAATAAAGAGTTCTGGATCAGTCTTCTTGCAGGTTTTGGAATTGTGATCCTGATTATTGGCAGCATCCTGGCTTGGAACCGATCACTCAAGAAAAAAGTCGATAACAGCACAGAGCAATTAAGGAATGAATTATCCGACCGCAAGTTCGCCGAAAAAGCACTTCAGGAAAGCGAGGAGAAATATCGTGGGCTTGTTGAGACCCTGACCGATTTCATCTTCATCATAGACCCGGATGGCCTTATCAGATACCTCAATCCGGAATTTGAGAAGATTACAGGATACGCCGTCAGGGATATTTTCGGTCACCCCTTTACTGAGATGCTTGCTCCGGAATATATAAAAGCAACAGTCGAACATTTCAGGAGAGGTCTTTCCGGAGTAAGAGCGCCCATTTATGAAGTAGAACTTTTTCATAAAAATGGGAAAAAGATCCCCATAGAGGTCAACGCAACCTCTTTATTGGATCCTAACGGCAAGGTCATAGGAAGGATTGGCGTTTGTCGTGATATCTCTGAACGCAAGCGCTCTGAGACGGCGTTAATGGAATCCTACGAAACACTCCGAATCGAAACCCTGCGATCATTGCACTAACGAAAAACTCCTCGACGCAAACGGTAAGCCCGCGGCAGCTTGTATTTGGGAGGAACAAAATCCCGTTACAGGAAGATGGTATATCAATTACGACCGGGCAATCAAGTGGATGGACGGCCGTTTCGTCCGGTTGCAGGTTGCCATGGACAGCACCGAACTTAGAAAAGCAGAAGAAGATAAGAGCCTTTTGGAGGCACAACTTCGTCAAGCCCAGAAGATGGAGGCCATCGGCACCCTGGCAGGAGGCATTTCCCACGATTTTAACAACCTGCTTCAAGCCATCCTGGGCTATACACAAATACTGCTTCTGGATAAAGAAAAAGATGATCCCGAATTCGAACAGTTGAGAGAGATAGAAATGGCCGCCCGTAAGGCCGGTGAGTTGATCCGGCAACTTCTCACATTCAGCCGTAAGGTGGAAAGTCAACTCAGACCGGTCGATCTCAACCGGGAGGTCCAACAGGTTACAAAGATGCTGAAAAGAACCCTTCCCAAGATGATTGATATCAAGCTCAATCTGCAAGAAGACCTGAAGATTATCAATGCCGATACGATGTATTTTCCAGTGAAAAAAAAGCCTGAAGAAAAAGCACAGGGAGAGATCGAAAAAAAATATCCGGAGGGAGGTTCCGAGACCGTTCTATTGATAGATGATGAAATTTTTCTTCGGCAACTTGGAAAACAGATGCTCACCAAATTCGGATACACGGTTCTTACCGCCCCTGACGGGGAAAAGGGTCTTGAGCTCTACTCGCAAAACAGGGACGATATCCACCTGATCGTCCTGGATCTGATCATGCCCGGCATGGGAGGTGAACGATGTCTTGAGGAACTTTTAAAGATTGAACCAAAAGCCAAAATTGTTATCGCCAGTGGTTACGCCATTAAAGGGTCCATAAAGGAAACGCTTGAGGCCGGGGCCGGTGGATTTATTGAAAAACCTTATCAGGTCAATCAAATACTCAAGGTTGTTCGGGAAGTCTTGGACCGGAAGTGACGAGAGTCGGCTGCCCTATGGCTGAAAAATTTAGGATACCGACCCAATAATTCTCGGCCGGCATTGCACTGAAGGCCGGGAAAGGTGACTTGAGCTCCGTCATCATGAAGAAATACCGCACATAGGACATATTGATTGGGACATGTCCTCAATCCATATACAAAAAATGGTTTGCCGGTTCAAAACGTCAAAAAATTTTTTTTGATTCAGTCCATTCTTGAACCCGGGTAAAATTTTCCTCGCCCGGGGAAAACTTTTCCACAACAGCGCCCCACTTGAAGGTTCAATGTTTTGAAAAAATGGTGTAGAGGGTCATCCAGAACACCTCGGGTTGCATTTTTTTGCATCTCCTATAAGTTACACTTCCCTTTCTCTTCTTCTTGAATCAAATTCAAAAAGCGTTAGTAAACGGAGATGATCGTCGTCCCATTCCGCAAATGCCCGGGCAGGGAAAGGCGTCACTTATAGTTTTTCCATTCTCCGTTTTTCTATTTTTCCTGCCCGTTTCCGGCATACCCGTTGCTCTGTCAGAAAGGCGGTGATACCCCGCGCGACCACTTAAAGGATAAATTGGAAAGGAGGATTTAAAACATGGCGGTAGAGAGCGTACAATCAAGCATATTAGAAACCCTGACAAGCCAGTATACGACCACGACAACCGAAGAAGAGACGGATTCCATGGGCAAAGAGGATTTTCTTAGAATATTCCTGGCGCAGCTCGAATACCAGGACCCCTTGAATCCAACCGAAGGGACAGAGATGACATCCCAACTTGCTCAGTTTTCCTCGCTTGAACAACAGACAAACACAAACGATCTTCTGGAGGAGATCTCCTTAAAGCTCGATTCTCAGTCCAAAAATCGCTTCCTGGATTACGTGGGAAAAGACGTCATGATCCTGAGTGATGCCATGACAATAGAAGAAGGCGAACTGTCAGTCGCATCCTTTGCCATTGAAGAAGACGCGGATATCGAGGTCGTCGTCTATAACTCGAATGGCAGCGAGATCAATCGTCTGAGTCTCGGGTGGCTGGAGGCGGGCTATCATGACGTGGATTGGGACGGCAAAGACAGCACCGGGAACACCATGGAAGACGGAAAATATTCTTTTGAAGTCATCGCTACGGATGACGCGGGTGAAGATGTCGAGGCTCATACCGCTTACAGCGGAAGGGTGACTGGCGTAACCTACGAATGGGACACCCCCTATCTTTTGATAGGAGAGGGTCTCGTCGACCCCGAAGCGGTTGTCAGGGTTCTGGAATCCGATGAGGGCTCCACATGATCCGCGTGATCCAAGACAAACCGAGGTTTTTTTGCTTTCATGACGTTTTTTCTTCGATATATTCACGAACGGGCGGTCCCGCAGGTTCGGACGGGAGCCTCGGAACTTATAAAAGGCATCATCACGAAAATGTCGGCTATTTAATGAACGCATTAGTCATACCGCCGCATAGGTCATTGTCACGGACAGATCCGCTGTCATTGCCAATGCGGTGGCGGCATGCGTTCAGTTCTGAAAGGGCAAAAAATAACTCTCGCGGCATAAGGGTACTTTTTTGGGTTCAAAGATGAATATTCTAATTATGATTGGGGCGTGAAATTTTTTTCGCCGCGTCGTTTGTCTTCTAAAACGAGGTGGGCGCGCTTAAACAGCTGGGATTTCCAGTTCTTGATCTGGTTGGGATGAAGTCCATACTGATCCGCCAGTTCATTCAGGCTTCTTCTTCCCTTCAAGAGTTCCTCCACCACCTTCGCCTTAAAGTCACCGCTATAGCTTTTTCTCCTCATCACCTTTCTCTATTTTCGACCGGCTTGATTCTATAATGCCCAAGGCACAGGACCTTACTAAAGCCAAGGGCCTGCAACATAGCCTTGAACGATTTTTGGGAATTTCGTAACTTTTCAGTCTTTTAAATGCGTTTGAAGGCGAACGGATCATGGGAATCTTACCTTCCATTATTGAGTCGCCTTTGTGCCCCAAAAAGTTACGAAATAAAATTTCATCGAAGTAGAAATCAAAGAGATCAGCTCACTAGAAGGCTCGCCCATCTCCTCTGCTGTCTCCTTTTATTTTTTGTTTGGATTCTGCCTGGTTTCACATGGGACCATATGTCAACGATAAGCCCAAATCATTCGAAATCGGAATTCAAGGTGATAGTAACCGCAAATCCTTTGGGTTTAAGATTGCGGGCAGAGACCGTTCCTTTGCACGTTTCAATACAGGTTTTCACGATAGCCAATCCAAGGCCGACACCACCGGAATCCCGATCCCGAGAAGGCTCTGGGCGGAAAAAAGGTTCGAACAGTTGATCCAGGAGATCCTCGGGCACGCCGGGGCCGGTGTCCCGGACCTCCACGGCGACCCCCTCTTTTTTTCTTTCCGCAAAAACATAAATCGGGCCGGCGTCTCCGGCGTATTTGACGGCATTTCGCAAAAGATTGGCAAGCGCCCGGGTCAGAAGCTCGGAGGATGCGACCACTCGGATCTCAGGATCTATGTCAGCCACGATCTCGGCACCCGGTGCGGTCTCCCGCCTCACAGCCTCTGCAACCACAGGAAGCAAATCCATTGTTTTCAGTTCGACCGTTCTTGTGTTGAGTTCGGCCCGTGAGAAAGCGAGCAGTTCGTTGACCAGTTTGGACATGTGATCCACGTCCTCCATGACGTCCGACACCCGCGCAAGGTTTTCCCCACGGACCCTCTGCTCCAGGGCACCAAGGCCGAATTGAATCCGGGCTATGGGGGCGCCCAGTTCATGGGCCGCATCTCCCAGGAATCGTTTTTGGCCCCTCACGAAAGCGGACAAACGTGAGGTCATATGGTTTATTGCGCTCGCCAGGCGGCCGATCTCATCGGCCCGCGGTTCATAGATGGACACATCAAAGCGCCCTTTGGCAATCTCCTCGGTTGCAAGGGTCATGCGCAAAAGCGGTCTTGTGATGCGTCTGACCATGGGTACCCAGAATAGCACCGAAATCAGTATCACCGCCGCCGCGACGATCATCCAGGGAAGGGGGTCGAAAAAAAATCCGTTTCCCGTAATGGAATCCGACACGGCCAAAAGAAATGCGGGCGCCGGAGGGCGAAACGCTTCCACGAACAGCGGAATTCGAATACTGGACCAGTAGCGGGTCGGATGCCGCGTGCGCATCATCGAATAAGGCAGTTTATCATACGCACGGGGGGGCATGTGTGGTCTTCTTCCAATGCCCGACTTTTCCCGGAGGTCCCCGGACGCATTCTTCGCGTGGTTTTTTGGGCGCCTTTGAAGGTCGCCGGGGGCATAGGGGGGAGGAAACAGACCAGGGGTGAATTTTCGCTGCAAGGCTTTGCCGGCCCTTTTTTTGACCGTATCCGGTAGAACCATATCCTTAGCGAAAAAGCAGGAGCCGTCTTCAAGCACAAGGGCAAAATCCACCCGGTGGATCTCCGCATGTCTTGCGAGGACGCCGGACCAGTTCGTCCGCGGCGTTTGATTCAGGTCATGGGAAATCAACATAGCGGCGGTCCGCAGGCGATTGGATCCCTGTTGCCCGAAAATCGCGTGCAGATTCACCTGGGGCTGGAAGGCAAAAAATATTGCCAGGACCACGACCACCAGGACCAGGTTTAAGAAGAACCAGCAGAGGATCTTCGTAAATAAAGATGAAAGCGGTTTCATCATGGCTCGGCACCCGGACACTTGAGCATGTACCCGGCGGTCCTAACCGTCTGAATGAATCTGGGGTTGCGGGGGTCATCCCCGAGCTTGCGCCTCAGGGAGGAAATATGAACATCCACGGAGCGGTCGAAAACTTCATAGCTCCGGCCTGCGACGGCATCCAGGAGTTGGTCCCGTGTCAGGACCCGGCCGGGTGCCCTGGCCAGGCTGATCAAAAGATCGTATTCGACGGGGGTCAGGTTCAGGGTTTTTCCGCCCAATCGGACCGTTCGAGAGCCTTGTTCGATTATGAGATCCCCGAATATCAAGTCCTTGTCCTCTGCTTTGGTTGCGGGGGGGCGTTCGGACTTGGAATACCGACGGGTAACGGCCCGAAGGCGCGCCAGGAGTTCACGTGAGGAAAAGGTCTTGGGCAGATAATCATCGGCCCCCATCTCGAGCCCCACGATTCTGTCGGTCTCCTCACCCCGAGCCGTGAGCATCAAGACCGGGATGTCGGATTCCTTTCGCAGGCGTTTCAACACCTCGAACCCGTCCATACCCGGCATCATGACGTCCAGAATCACCGCCTGATAGTTACCTTTCAGGATCATTTCCAGCCCCTGGGTCCCGTTGTGGGCGGCCTCTACATCGAATCCCATGGGCTCCAGGTAGTCCGCCACCAACCGACACAGTTTTCTGTCATCATCAACAATCAGAATTTTCATCTTTGACGGCATCATATCTTCCCGATATAGGTCTGTGCTTTGCCAAAATCGCCCTTCAATGACCGCAGATCCATCCAAATCAAGTCCTTGAATCCACCAGACGGGATCTTCTTTGGCACACTACCCAAACCGCCACCCTAACTTTGGAGTCAACCCTGAACCCCTGAACCCCTGAACCTTTGAACCCCTGAACCCCTGAACCCCTCCATTTCTTATCCCATCTATAATACCTGAACAACCCACTTTACAAAACCTTTACAATTTTATTCGCAATTGAAAAATTTCCTTTACATTCCTTGCCTATCTTACCCTCAAGACCGAGGGCGCAGCTCGACGGTCTTCGCATTCACATGGAAGAGGCCCTTTCAGAAGACGCGGTGGACCCTGCGGCGGTCCGCGCAACGGCGGAAAAAATCGCCGATCTGAAGAGAAAGCTGGTCATGCAACCCATTGAAAGGATTCCCATGTCTTTAGAGTCTGCAAACATCAAGAAGCTCATCACTGAGATCGACACATTGCGCAGGCAGGTTACCGAACTTGAAGGCGCTGAACAACGCTGCCGGAAGGCAGAGACAGCGCTCGAGGCCTTTGAAAAAAGAAACCGACTTTTGGGTGACAGCACCCCGCTCGGGATTTTCACGATTGACAACCGGGGCGGTATAACCGGCTTCAACCGGAAGATGCAGGTAATGTTTTCATGCCTTACTGACGAAACGAAATCGAAGAACTTATTCGATTGTCAGGCCTTGGAAGCATCGGGGGTCTTTGCTGATATTAAGCGATGCATTGCCCAAAAGAAACCGGCGTTTGCCGAGCATCCTTACACCGACCCTCGGGGTACTTGCACCCATTTACGTTATCATCTCAGCCCCATACCTGGAGCCGATGGCAAAGTAAACGGTGTTATGGGCTTTGTTGAAGACTATACCGATCAAAAAAAAGCGGATGAGGCTCTTAAGGTGAGTGAAAAGCGATATCGTCAGTTGTTTCAGTCCTCCCCCATAGCCCTGATCGAATGGGACGCGTTCCATCTCAAGGCCTACCTTGAAGAACTTCGTGTATCCGGGGTCTCCGATTTCAGGGCCTACCTTGAGCGAAATCCCGGGCAGGTCCGCCATTGCTGGTCGTTAATAAAGACTGTCAGCCATAATCAGGCCTTCCTGGAACTGATGGGCGTTCACGACGGTGTTGACCACGATGGGGCTTTTGTTCCAACGGATTCAGAGTTTTTTTTAAAGATGGCCAGGGAAATCGCCATAGTAGCCGCCGAGGGGAATCCCACAAACGAAAAGGAAGTGACAATTGTCACAACAACCGGTGAGCCCAAAGTTGTTTTGGGAAAATCAATGGCCGTCTCCGGCCACGAAGAGGACCTGACACGGGTAACGATTGCCCTAGTGGATATCTCTCAGCGCAAAAGGGCGGAAGCTGCCCTGCGCGATAGGGAGCGAAGATTTCGGGACCAGGCCTTTCGGGACGGGTTGACCGGTCTTTATAACCAACGCTATCTGTACCGTTCCCTCGCCGAATTAGTTGAAGGCTCCAAAACCGCTGACACCCCAATCTCCGTGATATTTATGGATCTGGACCATTTCAAAGGGATCGTTGACGCCTATGGACACCTCAATGGAAGTCGAGCCATCCGCAAAGTGGCGTGCACCATCGATAACTGTCTCAAAGAGCCGGCTTACGCTGTGGCCTATGCCGGCGACGAATTTGTGGTCGTCCTGCCGGGGATGGATCAAAGACATGCACTGCAAAAGGCCTCCGAAATTCGCTCGAGGATGAAAAGTACTGTTTACGTGCTTGACCGGGGCATCGAGATTCGACTGCAGGCCAGCTTCGGGGTGGCGAACTTTCCGCAACATGCCTCAGACTCGAACAGCTTGATTGACGCGGCCGACCACGCCCTGTTTGCCGTCAAAAGGGCAGGCAAAGACGCCATCGGCCGATTTCAATAGCAGTAGTATGCTCATCTTATCGCAATAGACGAAGAACACTGCCACCATAGCAGCATCCTCAGGGATCAATTATTTTACAAACACTTTCTTCGCCCTGATCGCCCATCAAAAAAAATGGTTCCTCGCTATTGCGTGTGGGTGCCCCGGGACTGCAGTCGGTCAAATCTCCCTATACGAAACAACGAGAAGGCAGATTTCACATTTTTTTCACGTTATCTTCACGGCTGGTTCACACTCCCTGATCTAATTTCCACCCATGATAACGAAAAAGGAAATAGATCTGATGAGTGGGAACGTGCCCTTTCGCAGGCTTCCCATCAGTTCTATGAAAGGTCCGGCCCTTGCTGAGGATTCTCTTGCCCTTGTCTTGGAAGCGGTTGACCATTATACTGTAAAGGCTATGAACCATACCCCGGAGGAGACCCATGACGCCAAACATCAGGCTGCTCATCATCGAGGATAATCCGGCCATCGTGGAAAACATGACCGATTTTTTGGAATCGAAAGGTTGTATCCTGGATTTTGCCATGGACGGCATCGGCGGCCTGCACCTGGCCCTGACCCAGGATTACGACGTCATTGTTCTGGACCTTATGCTGCCGGGCATGGACGGCATCACGTTGTGCCAAAAACTGCGCCGGGAGGCGGACAAACAGGTGCCGGTGATCATGCTCACGGCCAGGGACACCCTGGACGACAAGCTCCTCGGTTTTGAATCCGGTGCCGACGATTATCTGGTCAAACCCTTTGCCTTGAAAGAGCTGGAAGCCCGCATCAAGGTGCTGGCAAAAAGGCGGACGGTTGAAAATAAGGTGTTGTCCATGGCCGGACTCCGAATGGATCTCGGGACCTTTGAGGTTACCCGCCAGGGGAAAAAAATCGATCTGAACAATACCTGTACAGCCATTTTGAAACAGCTCATGGAGTCCGCCCCCAATGTGGTGTCTCGCAAGGACCTTGAAAACAGCCTCTGGGGAGACATGCCCCCGGGCAGCGATGTGCTGCGCAGCCACATGTACAACTTGCGGAAAAAGATAGACAAACCCTTTGACCATGCCATGATCGAAACCGTGCATGGTGTCGGGTTCCGGCTCAATATTGACGTGAAGGAAAAATCGTTATGAAATTTTACCAGAGCATCCGGTTCAGAATCGTGGCCGGTATCCTTGTGTTCGGGACCCTGCTAATCCTTCTGAATACCGGTATCACCTTCTTTATCACGCGCAACAGCATGTCCATGATGATAGCCAATCTCATCGATACTGAAGTGGATACCTTTATTTATAAATACGAAAAGGACCGGACGACGCCCCTGCCCCATTCCAAATATATCAACATGTATGAAGGGGTTGAAACCGTGCCGCCACAGTTCAAGGATTCGGTAAAAGCGCTGCCGACCGGCGTTCACACGATTGATGACCCTGACAAGAAACACCGCCTCCACGTCGGTGTCATCCAATTGCAGGATAAGAAAACCCCCTATTTTATGTTTTTTCACGGCAAGGAGTTTTTCGAGGAAAATGTCTGGCTCCACCCCAGACAGGTCCCGCTGATCTCCCTGGTCCTTTTGCTTATCCCGGGCATCATTATCGGTTATATCACCTCCCGCATGCTGTTTGCACCGGTGGTGACTCTCATGGAACAGATCAAAAATTTAAACCCTGACAATATACCGGCCCGGTTTTCTCAGAAACACGCCAACAATGAACTCGGGATGCTCACCCGAACCGTCGAGACAACTATGAACCGAATCAAAGCCTTTATCCAGCGGGAAAAACAATTCACCCGGGATGCCAGCCACGAACTCAGGACCCCGTTGACGGTTGTCAAAGGGGCTGTGGAAATTATGGAAACGCAACCGGAACTGGAAGCCAACCCCTTGTTGAAAAATCCATTGAAGCGAATTTCACGATCGGTCCGGGACATGGAAACCACCATTGAAACCTTTCTCTGGCTTGCCAGGGAAGAAAACGGAATTGATGAACTCTGCCTCGTGGCGCCGGTGGCCAGGAAAGCGATCGGCGATAACCAATACCTCATCGAAAACAAGGATATCCAGATACATATGGATGTCCGCAAGGACAAGTCCGTCAGGGTCAAGGAAGAAGTCCTTTATATAGCTGTCACGAACCTGATCCGCAATGCCTTTTATTTTACTTCCCAGGGAGCGGTCACCATTACCATCGACGACGCCCATATCGGAATTGCCGATACCGGCATGGGCATCGAAGCGAAAAAACTTGATTCTGTCACCCGATCCCATGTCAAAGGGGAGAAGAGCCAGGGGTTCGGCCTGGGGCTGAGCATTGTCTCCCGTCTGTGTAAGCGCTTTGGCTGGCAACTGAGTATTGAAAGCGAACCTGGAAAAGGGACCCGGACCCGGATCATGTGGCAGGATGCCTGATAGTTAGTGTCTCCTGCCCTGATGATTTTTCATTGGAAAATAAAAATTATCTGACATTTAGCTATCTAATTATTAGCTTGCCAATTAAATAACAGGAGACCAGGAGACATTATGAAATATGAAAATTCAGACAAACCTTTGATGCATCTTTTCATGCACATAGGCAAATTGCTAAATGATAGACTAAGAAGTCTTCTTAGTGAGGACGGAATTCATTTTGGGCAGGCGAGAATTCTTGTTTCCTTGAGGCATCATGGTGAATTGACCCAGGGGACAATTGGCTGTGGGCTGCACATCAAACCCGCAACGGTCACAAACATGGTGAAAAAAATGGATGCGTCTGGGCTGATTGACCGCAGACGAGACGCAAATGATGACAGAATCATAAACGTAACGCTAACTTCAAAAGGAAGAGAGGCGGCAGCCTTTACCGAAAGCGTGATGGAGCAGATCGAAAATGACATCCGTTCAGAACTTTCCAAAAAAGAAATTGATGCATTGCGCAGCCCCCTTGAAAGAATCCGCAACACACTCGGCGGCTCTGATCCAAGTATATAATATCAATGAGGTACAGAATGGAGTGAGCTTTCCAATGTTGCGGATATAAGGTTAAAAATTAAACAATTAGAATGCTAATAAATTTGGAGAACAGCAATGACCATAGAAAAAATTCAAGGATGTATTGGTTGTGGAACATGTATAGAAACATGTCCCACTGACGTCATCCGCAAAGATCCAAAGACGAAAAAAGCGTTTATCGCGTATCCGGCTGACTGCCAGATATGTCACTTGTGCCGGATGTACTGTCCGGTGGATGCAATCACCATTTCACCGGAAAAGTCTATTCCGGTCGTGGTTTCATGGGGGTAAAAATGAGTTCGTATTTCAAAAGCAGTTTTTTTAGACAGTCAGTACTCGCTTTAACAGGTATACCTCTTTTTATCTGGGCAATGGGTAATTTCCCAGAGCGTTCAGTTTTAAAAGAGTCTCTTTCAGTCGTGGCTATTCTGGCTTTTTGCCAGATGATTGGGCAGTTTTTTTGGACACGCGCGAACAGATCCGTTGCTACAAATCTTAAAATGAGAAAAATGATAAAATATCACAAAATCATCGGGTACACATTTGTCATCATTCTGTTCTTTCATCCACTTTATCTGGTGATTCCAAGGTTCTTTGAGTCGGGTGTTTCCCCTGTTGACGCTTTTATCACCATTATCACGACCCTGAACCAGGGGGTTTTGCTTGGAATCATTGCATGGTGTTTGATGCTGGCATTGGGCATTACCTCTTTTGCACGAAAAAAGCTGCCCATGAAATACAAAACCTGGCGGGTTTTTCACGGCATTCTGGCAATGCTGTTTATTTCTACTGCGGCATGGCACGTCATCGATCTTGGCCGTCATTCTAACTCTGCCATGTCAATATTAATAAGCATGCTCACGGCGGTTGGGGTTCTGCTCGTTCTGAAAACCTATACGGTTAAAAAATCAAAGAAAACCAGCGAGGAATAAAATGTCAAGTTCTAAAAAATCAAAAGAGATGTCCCGCCGCAGTTTCATGACACTTGCAGGCGGTGCCGCAGGGATCGCGGCAATGGCCGCCATGGGATTCTCTCCAAACCAGGGAGAGTGCAGCCCTAATATCTCTAAAATTGATATTGACAAAATGACATATACTGAAAACGAAGCCGATGTGCTGGTTATTGGCGGCGGAATGGCAGGATTATTTGCAGCTGTCAAGGCCCATGATGCCGGTGCCCGGGTCCTGATGGTTTCCAAGGGCAGGCTCGGCTCATCCGGGATGACACCGTTTGCCAAAGGGATTTTCGCTTATGATCCGGCAACGGCCAAAATGAGCCTTGATCAGTTCGTCAAAACGGTTTCCCGCTCTGCCCTAGGCACCAATAATCCTGTTTATACCAGGCAAATGGCGGCGCACTCCCTTGCCCGTGTCAATGAACTCAAGGAATGGGGGTTTTTTGACTCACCGCTTTATAACAAGAGTTTTAGCAACCCAGTTAAAGAGAGAAATATCCCTGTTAAAGAAAGAATCGTAATCACCCATTTGATCAAAGGAAACGGACGGATTGCAGGTGCTGCCGGCTTTAGTCTCAATGATGAGAATATACATTTTTTCAAAGCGAAAAGTGTGATTCTCTGTACAGGTGCGGGAGGTTTTAAACCCAATGGATTCCCCATCTGCGACCTTACCCATGACGGCACAGTTATGGCCTATGAGATAGGGGCCAAAGTTACCGGAAAAGAATGGAATGACGGTCATCCAGGCAGATCTAAAAACCCTGCGGCATGTTATGATGGATGGGGTGGTGTGGGCGGTATGTTTGATCAAAAACCCGGGGTCGCAGGTGTAGAAATCCGTCACGACCTTGGAGTGGAAATAAATTACCGGGCATACAAACTTGGAAACCCGGCAACCGGAGGTCCCGGCTCCAGAGGCCCACTACAAACGGTTGAAGGCGGCCCCTATCGGCCTTCGGAGTTCGCTGAAACTGGAGGTCCCCCAGTTGACGCTCCTTCTGGTGATGGCGCACCAGGTGGTCCTCCAGGTGGTGACAAAGGCAAAAAAGGAGGCCCGCCTCCAGGATTTAGCAGTGGTCCGGTTGGGGGTTCTTCTGCAGGGATGTCTATCCATAAATCCGAAGGCCTGGTTCCCATCAACGAGAAGTGTGAATCCAACATCCCGGGCTTATACGCTGCCGGTGATGCATTGGGTTCCTATATGGCCGGGGCAATCTATACCCAGATCGGGTCCTCATTGGCCGGTTCGGCGGTACAGGGTGCTGTTGCCGGAAAGGCGGCTTCTGAATATTGCCAGGGCGTTGAAATGCCGAAAACTTCCAAAGCTAAAGTAAAAGAAATACAGGGGGAAATCCTTGCACCTCTAAAGAGAAAGGCTGGCTATAGTCCTGCATGGGTGACGCAAACCTTGCAAGGCATCATGATTCCTAATTTCATAATATACATAAAGAAAGGAAGCCTCTTAAAAGCGGCACTGGCCTACGTGGAAGAGTTGAGAGATCATCACATGCCAATGCTGAGAGCTGCAGATCTGCATGAATTGCGGCTGGCTTTTGAAACTGCTAACATGATCGTCAGTGCGGAAATGAAGCTCAAGGCATCACTTATGCGCAAAGAGAGCCGTTGCAGCCACTTTCGGCTGGATTACCCGGAGATGGACACCAAAAACTGGAATGCCTGGATCAATATCTACAAGGGCAATAACGGTTCAATGAAACTTGAGAAACAACCTTTTGGCACCTGGCCGACGGCAAAGCGTTAATCTGTTAAAACAGCTAAAATAACATACCCCGAAGACTGCCAGAGCTGCCATCTCTGCCGGTTGTTCTGCCCGGTCAGTGATGATGTGATTACCGTCGCACCGGAGACATGCATAAAGCCGATGGTTTCATGGGGGTAGAAGAACCGCAGACATTCTTTTCACAGCCTGTTTATGCCGCTATATCTACGTTTCTTCCATGATTAACGAAGAAGGATGTTTGGAATGATCCAGAAACAAAAATATCTCAAAGATAAGGGGATGCTTGCCCTGCTGGTACTTATCAGCGCATTTCCGCCACTGTCAACTGACCTGTATCTGCCGGCGCTGCCCCAGATGAAAAAAATCCTTGACACATCACAATCTCAGGTAAATCTTACATTGAGTATGTCTCATGAGCAGTCTCGGAATGCATCTTGTTTCACTCCACCCCAGTGACCTTATACTGGCTCTGGGCTGCATCCAGACCGTGATTGGTCTGACCAGTGGAATTTTATGGTTTTTGATCCGCAACAGACCATTTGTACAGCACGATTTCCATGAAGCTTAATTGGAGGGAATTATAGAAACCTCCTCAATGAGGAAACGAAATGGCAATTAAGTGCAAAATCAGGCTCTTCTTAAATAATACATATTTGCGCTATCATGCTTCAAATCAACGGAATTTTTGCCATGGAAAACGTCCTTTAAACCGCTAAAAAGCCAATTTACAAACGATAGCTGTCCATGGCTGAAAATCCATCCTTTCCGGTCTTCCTTCCTTCCACAGAATTTGTAAATTTCACATCTTTTTCACATTCTTTTCACGGCCGGTTCACGCATCCAGAGTTACGCTTCGCCCATGATTAACGAAGAAGGAAATTAAGATACAAATGGAAATCTTCTTAATGAGGAAGCTAAATGGCAATTCGATGCAAAAATTTATTTAAGGACACTCAACCGTCGGCGGGACCCTGGAGGGCTCGGGCCCTCTTGCTTGCGATAGTGGCGATACTGCTCTCGGGTTGCAGCATGGCAACTCAAGATCTCAAAACGCCGCTTGCGGTTCCGGCGCAGTTTTCCGAATCCGGCACCTCGCCGTTGCCTGACAAGTGGTGGGAATCCCTTGAGGATCCGGTGTTGAGTGGGCTCATCGATCAGGCCCTGGCGAATAACTTCAATCTGAAGACCTCCTGGGACCGGCTCAATCAGGCCGAAGCCATGGCGCGCAGTGTAGGGGCGGATCTTTTTCCGTCGCTCGATGCCGAGGTCGAGAACTCGCGAAACCGTTTCCGCGAAGACGGCGAAACCGATGAAGGCCACAATTATTCCCTGGGCCTTAGCGCCAGTTACGAGCTGGATCTGTGGGGCCGCATTCGTTCCAGTCGCGATGCCGCCGCGTTTGAAGCCCAGGCCAGCGCCCAGGATCTGCAGGCCGCGGCCCTGACCCTCTCGGCCCAGGTGGCCGGTACCTGGTACCAGCTGGTTGAGCAGTATGGCCAATTGGATATACTCAGCGAACAGATCGTCACCAACAACCAGGTTCTCGAACTGGTGACCCTGCAGTTTCGCACCGGCCAGGTCGGCATCGCCGATATGCTGCAGCAGCGGCAGCTGGTGGAATCCAACCAGGGTGAAAAGACCCAGGTGGCGGCTCAGGCCAAGGTGCTTGAACACCAGCTGGCGATTCTGCTCGGATTTGCCCCCGGGCAGTTGGCCATACCCCGGGATACGACCCTCATCGATTTGCCGACGATGCCGGAAACCGGTCTGCCGGCTGAATTGATTAAACATCGCCCGGATATCCGCAGTGCCTATTGCACTGTTCAGGCGGCTGACAGGGACCTGGCCGCAGCCATTGCCGACCGCTTTCCCCGGCTGAGCCTGACCACCGGGGTGGATACCTCGGGGGTGCATACCCGGGATCTGTTCGACAATTGGCTGGCCACACTGGCAGCCAACCTGGTGACCCCGATTATCGATGGGGGATTGCGAAAGGCCGAGGTCGACCGGACCCGTGCGGTGGCCTCCGAAGCGCTGCACACCTATGGCCAGACAATTCTCGATGCCCTGGGCGAGGTGGAGGATGCCCTGGCCCAGGAACAACACCAGCGTGACTTCATCGCCAGCCTTGACAAACAGCTGACGCTGGCCGTGCAGGTCATCGAGAGGGTGCGGGACAGATACCTGCAGGGGACAATGGATTACCAGCGGGTGCTTGATGCACTGCTCTCCCAGCAGACCCTGCAATGCAGTCTTTTGACCGCCCGCCGGTATCTGGTGCAGGATCGTATCGATCTGTGCCGGGCTCTTGGCACGGGGTGGGCGTTGGAGCAGCCGAAACAGAATCAGTCCAACACTTCAACAACTATAGGCAAAAACGTCCTCTCACTTGACGGAAGAACGTCCGGGTGAGGAGAAAAAGCGAAAGGTGAAACAGATGCTGTCAGAACAAGAAAATTCAATTCCCAATAACCGGGAAATACCCGAGGCGGAGACAGAAAGCCGCCGTCAGCGGCGCTGGAGAACCGTTGTCTTTCGGGGCCTGCTGCCGCTGGCGGTAATCGCAGCCAGCGCGGTCGCCGCTCTCTGGCTGATGGAGACCGGACCCCAGGCAAAACCGCGACCTAAGGCGCGCAACGCGACCATGGTAACGTGCCGGACCGTCGATTACAGCGCGCAGCAAACGGTTATCGCCGGCATGGGAACCATTGCCGCCGCCTCTACTGTTGAATTGAAACCCCGGGTCAACGGCGAGATCGTTGAATTGAACGGCAATCTGGTGCCCGGCGGCCATTTCCGTAAAGGTCAAACGCTGCTCAAGATCGACCCCACCGACTACCGCCTGACCGTGCGGGAATTGGCCACCGACGTGGCCAAAGCCGAGTCCGACCTGCAACTTGAGCAGGGCAACCAGCTTATCGCCCAAAAAGAATACAATCTTTTGGGCGAAACAGTCAGCGACCAGGAGCGGGCGCTGATGCTGCGCCGGCCCCAGCTGGAAAACCTGCGTGCCACCCTTGAAGCGGCCCAGACCAAGCTCGACCAGGCCCGGGTGGATTTTGCGCGCACTGAAATCAAGGCCCCGTTCAATGCAGTGGTACTGTCACGAGAGGTCAACCTGGGGACCCGGGCCAGCGAATCCACCGTATTGGCGACCCTGGTGGGCACCGATGCCTACTGGGTGGAAGTATCGGTGCCGGTGAGTCAACTGCGATGGATCCGGATACCTCAAACCGAAGGAGATCAGGGGGCACTGGTCCGGATATACGACGCGGCTGCCTGGGGCGGCGGGGTCTTTCGGCAAGGCCGGGTGATTCGGTTGGAATCGGGCCTGGAGGAGCAGGGACGCATGGCGCGGCTGCTGGTCCGGGTGGAAGATCCCCTGAACCTGAAGTCGGATAATACGGACAAACCCCGGATGCTGATCGGTTCTTACGTGCGGGTGGCGATCGAGGGGAATGCGGTGGCCTCGGCCGTGGCCATCGAGCGCGAGTTTATCCGCAACGGCAACAGCGTCTGGGTTATGGAAGCCGACGGGAGCCTTGCTATTCGACCGGTGGAGATCGCTTTCCGGGGAACTGATCAATTGATAATCACCGCCGGCATCAATCCGGGGGAACAGATGGTGATAAGCGACTTAGCCGCGCCCGTGGCAGGGATGCCCCTGCGCACCGCTGACGACGCAGCTGTCCAGGCCGCGACAAGGCAAGCGGCCATGCAGAAGAGTCAGTCATGAGCAGCAACCAACGTTTTTCACAGATCCGCGGCCCCGTCTCCTGGATGGTGCATAACCGTGTTACACCAAACCTGCTCATGATTTTTCTGGTGCTGGGTGGACTGTTTATGACCACTCGCATCAAACAAGAGGTTTTCCCCGAGTTTGATCTGGACACGGTGACGGTCAGTGTCGACTACTCCGGGGCCAGCCCCGAGGAGGTCGAGCAGGGGATCATCCTGGCCGTGGAGGAAGCCATCCGCGCTATTGACGGGGTCAAAGAGCTGACCGCCACCGCGGTCGAGGGAAAAGGGACGGTCTCTGCCGAGCTGGAGGAAGGTTCGGACCAGCAGAAAATTTACCAGGAGATCAAACAGGAGATTGACCGGATCACCACGTTTCCCGAGGATGCCGATGAACCCGAAGTCTCCCTTGCCACTCACCTTCGAGAGGTGCTTGCCATCGACCTTTACGGTGACGTGTCGGAAATGGCCCTGCGAGAGACGGCCGATCAGGTGCGGGACCGCTTGCTGCAGAATTCCCATATCACCCAGGTCGATCTGGCCGGGGCACGGGATTACGAAATCCTGGTTGAAGTATCCCAGGAGCGGTTGCGGGCTTACGGCCTGACCCTGGCCGAGATCGCCGCGGCCATCAATAACGCCTCCACCGAAATCCCCGGCGGTTCGGTGGATACGGCCGGAGGGGATATCCTGCTGCGGATGAAAGACCGCCGGGACTGGGCGGTTGAATTTGCCCGGATTCCTCTGGTGACCACCGCCGACGGCAGTGTGGTGTATCTGGAAGATATCGCAGCGGTGCGTGAAGATTTTGAAGACAGCGACCAGTCCGCCACCTATAACGGGCGCCGCTGCATCAGCATCGATGTATACCGGGTCGGGGATCAAACCCCCATGGGGGTCGCCGGGGCCGTACGCACGGTCATGGGTGAAATCGAACAGGATCTGCCCGCCGGCATCCAGTGGCATATCAGCCACGACCAGTCCGAAGTCTACCAGCAACGCCTGGAACTACTGCTGAAAAACGCTTTCATGGGGTTGGTGCTGGTACTGGCGGTGCTCGGGTTGTTCCTGGAATTCAGGCTGGCCTTCTGGGTCACCATGGGCATTCCCACCGCCTTTCTCGGCAGCCTGCTTTTTCTGCCGGCTGTAGGGGTGTCCATCAACATGATCTCCATGTTTGCCTTTATCGTGGCCCTTGGGATCGTGGTGGACGATGCCATCGTTGCCGGCGAGAATATTTACGAGTACCAGCAGAAGGGGATGGGATTTGTCAAGGCTGCGATCCTTGGTGCCCGGGATGTGGCCATGCCCATCGCTTTTTCCATTTTGACCAACGTGGTGGCTTTTCTGCCCCTTTCCTTTATCCCCGGGGTAATGGGAAAAATCTGGAAGGTCCTTCCCCTGGTGGTAATCACGGTTTTTCTCATCTCCTGGGTCGAATCGCTGCTGATCCTGCCGGCCCACCTGGCCCACCTCAAGCGCCGCCCAGCCGGCAGTCCCACTTCTCGTCTGCAACGTTGGCAGCAGGCGTTCACACTGAGGGTGACCCGATTCATCAACCGGGTATACGGCCCCTTTCTGGATCTTTGCCTCCGCTGGCGGACCCTGACCGTGGCCCTTGGCCTGGCGGTATTGGTCGTCGCGCTCAGCTACGCCCTCAGCGGCCGCATCGGCATGATTCTGATGCCCCGGGTCGAGTCCGACCAGGCCGATGTAACCGCCGTCCTCCCCGTGGGCAGTCCCATGGACAAGGTTAAGGCCGTTCAGGACAAATTGTCCGCTGCCATGAATGCTGTGGCTAGTGAGAACGGCGGCGACCAGCTGCTCAAAGGGGTTTTTTCCAAGATCGACGAAAACCAGGTGGAATTACACGCCTACCTGACCGATGCCGGGGTGCGCCCCTTAAATACGGGTGAAGTGACCCGGCTGTGGCGGGAAAAACTGGGTCCTGTGGTCGGCCTGGAATCTTTGCGCTTTGAATCGGACGGGGGCGGGCCCGGCTCCGGGGCCGCCTTGACCGTTGAGCTCTCCCATTCCGATATCCATGTTCTCGACCAGGCCAGTGCTGCTCTGGCCGAGCGCCTGGCCGGGTTTTCCAACGTCAAGGATATTGACGACGGCTACACGCCGGGAAAGCAGCAGCTCGACTTTTCCATCAAGCCCGAGGGCCAAAGCCTGGGTCTGACCTCTGCCGAGGTGGCCCGCCAGGTACGCAACGCCTTTTCCGGTGCCGAAGCCCTCAGCCAGCAACGGGGCCGCAACGAGGTGACGGTTCGCGTGCGTTTGCCCGAAAGTGAACGCACCAGCGAATACCATGTGGAACAACTGATGATCCGCACCCCGGTCGGCAGCTTCGTGCCGCTACTTGAAATCGCCGACGTCCAGCGGGGCCGGGCCTACACCAGCATCAGCCGTCGGGACGCCCGACGCACGGTGACGGTGAGCGCCAATGTCGAGCCCATTGGCGAGAGTACCCAGGTGCAGGCCGCCCTCAACAGCACCTTTTTGCCCGAACTGGCCCGTGATTACCCTGGTCTGACCTATGGCTACCAGGGACGGCAGGCCGACATGAAAGAGAGCATGCAGAGTTTGATCGGCAGTTTTGTCCTGGCCATGCTGGCCATCTACTTTCTGTTGGCGATTCCCTTTCGCAGCTACAGCCAGCCCCTGATCGTCATGATCGCCATTCCCTTCGGCATCGTCGGGGCAATACTGGGCCATCTGCTGATGGGGTACAACCTCAGCCTGATGAGCATGATGGGGGTCGTGGCGCTTGCCGGGGTGGTGGTTAACGACTCCCTGGTGCTCATCGATTACGCCAACCGACGGCAGAGGGAAGGCGCCGGCCCGCTCGAGGCGATTCGCATTTCCGGCCTGCGCCGTTTTCGACCCATTGTCCTGACCACCCTGACCACCTTCGGGGGCCTGGCGCCCATGATTTTTGAAACCTCCCGCCAGGCCCGGTTCATGATTCCCATGGCCCTGTCGCTGGGATTCGGCATCCTCTTTGCCACGGTGATTACCCTGATTCTGGTGCCGTGTTTGTATCTGTTGATCGAAGACATGCACCAATGGGTGAGGCACGGACAGCCGCAGGAGACAGCGCTTGACGCTATGCCGAGTAGATAACGGGCCCGATCGATTCCGCCAAACCACCGCCTTATCTGGCGTTGGCAAGGGTTGTGGAGTCCCGTACAACCCACTTTACAAGACCTTTACAATTTTGATTTTGAACAACAAATTTCCTTTACATTCATCGCGTATCTTAACCTCAAGACCAAGGGCGAGACCCTGGCGAAAGCATCAAATCTTAAAGGAGGTACACCATGAATTCGAGAAGAAAAAAATTAGGCACCGGCCTCATTGTTCTTGTGATTACCCTATGTTTCATTCCCGCCGTGGCAGGGGCGTTCACGCCCGGAGGCGGGAGACCGGAAAAGGGGTTTGGCGGGAAAGGCATTCATCCCTCCGCCCTCGGCATCTGGCAGAATCCGCAGATGGTTCAGCAGCTGGAGATTACGGAACAGCAGGTCAAAGAGCTCCGAGACGCGGATTTCACCTTCCGGGAGAAGCGCTTGGCCTTAAGGGCGCAGCTCGACGGCCTTCGCCTTCACATGGAAAAGGCCTTTTCAGAAGACGCAGTGAACCCTGCGGCGGTCCGCGCAACCGCGGAAAGAATCGCTGACTTGGAGGGAAAGCTGGTCATGCAACGCATTGAATCGCGCCTGGCGCTCAGTAAAATTTTCACGGCGGATCAGATCAAAGAGCTGAGAGTCTATGTCATGGAGCATAAAAGGCCTCATCCGGGGCTTGGGGACAGACGCATTCCACGTCGTCAAGGGATGGAAAGGTCGTTTGAAAAGTAAACGGATACCATCGACTTACAATCCGGCATGGCGCCCCTTTTGCTCATCAGGGGCACCCCAAAAAACATCAGGGTAGCGCCCATAAAAAAATGAAAGGAGATTTATCAATGAAAGTCATTTCAAAGATATCGATTATTTTTGTTCTGCTGGCAGGTTTTTCCGTCAACGCCTTTGGAGGGGATGAATCTTCGCAGGAAAAAGGCCGAAGGCGTCACGGCCCGCCCCCCGAGGCCTATACGGCCTGTGAAGGAAAATCCGCCGGCGATACGGCAGAATTTGTAAGCCCGCGTGGGGATACGGTGACGGGCACCTGTGTGCAGGAGGGTGACCGGCTGGTCCTTCGACCCGATTGTCCCAGGCGGGGTTCCGGCGGAAGGTCTGGAGGGAGACAAAGAGAAGCCCAGGAATAAGTGAAGCCCCCCGACCGCTGAAGGGCCGGTTTGATCGACAGGGAAACGTCGAGGGTATCCGAGGAGACAGAGACCGGAGAAACCAGAGGTTGGAAGTCGGAAGAAAAAGACAAAGATTTGCTCTCACAGAGACCACGGGGCTCATAGAGAAAGATAAAAAACATATTTCCATTTTATACGACATAACTATTTGATGTCATTATATTTAAATCACAAAAAAATTTATATTTCCCTCTGTGAACTCTGTGAGAAGTAAATGGTTTTTGTGTTTTCATTCTTTTGCGTTTTCGTGATGGAAATAATCTTTATTTTTGTAACCCTTCGTGCTCTTCATGTCCTTCATGGTGAAATTATAACTTTTTTAGAACGCATCACCCCTTATCGAGAGGACAAAATTAGGATGGCTAAATCTTTTAAAAAACACAGGCACCTGGTTGTCACCGCAACAGCCGTTTTTCTCTTCTTGTCCACTGTGTTGCCGCCGGCGGTTGCGGCCCAGCCCCCCGGGCGACAGCCGCACAGGGCCGGGGGCATCTACCCCCATCCGGGTTTTCACATGAGGGTCCTTCCCAAGGGCCACCGGACCATTCATGTGGGGCCCCTGAAGTATTTCTTCCTGGACGATATCTTCTACAGGCCCGGCCCGGGTGGATACGTCGTTGTGGCGGCCCCGGTGGGCGCCGTGATCCGCTCACTCCCTGCCGCTGCGGTCATGGTCACGATCGGAGCCATCACCTATCACACCTATGCCGGTATCTATTATCAGAAGGTGCCCGACGGCTATATGGTGGTCGCGCAACCGGTCAAGGCGGTTAAACCGGATGCGCCCGTTGCCTGGGAGGGCGATCGGATTTGCGTGACAGCTGAGCTTCTCAATGTGCGTTCCGGGCCCGGGAAAGAGCACCCGGTCATCAGGCAGGTCAAAGAGGGCGACCTTTTGGTGGTTCAATCGTCGAGTTCTGATTGGTATTACGTGAAACTGTCGGACCAATCATTCGGCTGGGTCATGGTCAAGTACACCACCCTAGTGAAACCAAAGGCCCGGGGATGACCTATGTCCGTTTTTATACCATGCAAAAAATAAAGCGAGAGGAAAGATGTAACCGCATCGGGCCCAATCACGACTTCAAAGGCGATGGCCGAGCCTTTTGAGACCTGGATCAAGGTGACCCTGGCCGATGGCACCAGTCAATGACAGAAGATTAATCCGGGAAGTAGGGTTCGGTAAAGGTTTGATAGAATGAAGGATGTACGGATGAATTCACGAAATTCAGGTGTGTTATCCCGACTTAGGACCCTCCGATGGTTTCGGCGATCCTTCGGCAGCCTGCTGAGCTTGTTTCTATTGGTGAATGTCTATGGATGTGCGGCCGTGGGCCCTGATTATGTGCCCGTGAAAATTAAGACTGCAAAGGTTTGGAACAGCGGTCTTACCGGAGGACTGACCGACAAAACCACATCGGCGTCAAACCTGGCCGCCTGGTGGAAGACCCTCAATGATCCGATCTTATCCGGCCTGATGGGTCGGGCCGTAGCCAACAACCTGGACCTCAAGGAGGCCCGGTCCCGTGTGCGCGAGGCCCGCGCCCAACGAGGCATCTCAGAGGCCGATTTCTATCCGACCCTCAATGCATCGGGCAGGATCAACCGAAGCAGCGGCAGTAAGGAAACCGGGAGCGGTCAATACCGCACCCTTTATGCCGCGGGCTTCGATGCCGGTTGGGAACTCGATCTCTTCGGCGGTGTCAGGCGGTCTGTTGAGGCCGCCGAAGCGGACCTTCAGGCAAGCCAACAGGACCTGAGGAATGTGATGGTATCCCTGCTCGCTGAGGTCGCGCTGAACTACGTGGAAGCGCGCACCTATCAAACCCGGCTGGCCGTGAACATCGCGAACCTTGCGGCCCAGGAGGACACTCATGATATGGCTCAAGCCCGATTTTTGGCCGGCCTAAGCGATGAACTCGCCGTACACCAGGCCCGCTACAACCTTGAAAGCACCCGCGCCAGGATTCCGACCCTACGAACAGGACTCCAAGAGGCCCTGAATCGCCTTGCCGTCCTCCTTGGGCAACATCCGGGAGCGATCCATGGAGCGTTGAAGAAACCAGGGCCCATCCCGGTGACGCCGCTGGAAGTCGCGGTCGGCGTACCGGCCGACACCCTGAGACGCCGGCCGGACATTCATCAGGCAGAGCGCAAACTGGCCGCCCAAACCGCCAGGATCGGGGTGGCTACGGCGGAACTGTATCCCAAGTTCACCCTGACCGGATCCATCGGGCTCGAATCCCTTTCATCGGGCAACTTGTTCAGCTCGGCTGCTCGAACCCTGGGCATGGGTCCGGGCTTTTCCTGGCGCCTGTTCGAGTCCGGGGCTATCCGCCGGAATATCGAGGTCAAGTCAGCCCTCCAGGAACAGGCCCTGATCCAGTATGAATCAGCCGTTCTGCATGCACTGGAGGAAGTTGAAAATGCCCTGGTGGCTTATGCCGAAGAGCAACAAAGAAGAACGGCCCTTGAGGAGGCGACCGGGGCGGCACAGCGGGCCGAAAAACTGGCCCGGGACAAATACCAGGCAGGACTAATCGATTTCAGTGAAGTCCTGGATGCCCAGCGTTCCCTGCTCTCCCTGCAGGATCAACTGGCACAGAGCAACGGGGCGGTTACCTCCAACCTGGTACGTCTTTACAAGTCGTTAGGGGGTGGCTGGGCGGCTATGACTCCAGCAGGAGGACTTGAATCATGACAACCAAAGACGATCTAAAAAATCACACCAACCCGGGATCCGATATCGCCCGCACACTTGGGCTAGATCTCCCCAAAGGCCGTCGAAAAAGAGTGAAACGATGGCTCATTGTCCTCATCCTGGCTATAGTGGCGGTAACTACCGGTTTCGTGATGAAGGACCGGTCAACCAGCCCATCCATCCAGTTCAAAACGCAGGAAGCGGCGAAAGGAGACCTTATGGTTACCGTGACCGCCACGGGCAGTCTGGAGCCCACGAATCAGGTGGATGTGGGAAGTGAACTATCCGGCATCATCCGCACTGTTGAAGTGGATTACAACGACCGGGTGAAGGTCGGTCAAATCCTGGCAAGACTGGACACCTCAAAACTCGATGCCCAGGTGCTTCAATCCAAAGCCGCCCTGGCATCGGCCAAAGCCAATGTCCTGCAGACCGAGGCAACCGTCAGGGAAGCACGCAGCAACCTTGCTCGACTCAAAAAGGTCCGGGAGTTAAGTAATAACAAGGTGGGATCCCAGTATGACCTGGACGCCGCTGAAGCGGCCGTCGACAGGGCACGGGCAAACGAAGCCGGCGCCAGGGCGGATGTCGCAAAGGCGCAGGCGACCCTGGGTGCCAATCAGACGGATCTGGCCAAAGCGGCCATTCGATCGCCGATCAAAGGCATGGTCCTCGTCCGGAATGTGGAACCCGGTCAGACCGTGGCCGCCTCGCTGCAAGCTCCGGTACTTTTCACCCTGGCCGAAGACTTGACCCAGATGGAACTCCATGTGGATGTGGACGAAGCGGACGTGGGCCAGGTCAAGGAGGGACAAGGGGCGACATTCACCGTGGACGCCTACCCTGACCGCACTTTTCAGGCACGGATCACCCAGGTCCGATATGGCGCACAGACCACGGACAACGTCGTCACCTATGAAACGGTCCTGAAAGTGGACAACCGGGACCTGTCGCTTCGACCCGGCATGACGGCTACGGCGGACGTCACGGTCAACAAGGTGGAAGAGGCCCTCCTGATTCCCAATGCGGCCCTGCGTTTTTCCCCGCCGGAACAAAAAAAGCCTACGTTCAGGAAGGCCTCACTCTTGAGTTCTCTTTTGCCCCGGCGTCCCGGACGCCAGGGGCCTAAACGAAGGACAGTAGGGGGCGATCAAAAAGGGCAGTGTGTCTGGACCCTGCGCGACGGGGATCTCACCCCTGTTCGAATCATGACCGGTGCCACCGACGGCACCATGACCGTGGTCACGAGTGGCAATCTGGAGGTGGGGACGTCCCTGGTGGTCAACTAAAATTTTCTTGGGGAAAATTTTAGATAGCGCGGCTTCGCCGCTTGCACCCATCCAGAAATACATGATCTCCGAATGGAGTGTTCAGCTATTAGCATTCAGGAGTCAGCGTCATGTCTTGTCTTGTTTCTTCATGGTTTTACTGATTGCTGTCAGCCTGAACCAAGGACGGTAACCTCAGAATATACGAGATGTTATGTATGGAACAGCGGACCCAAAAAGGTAGGAGGACTCTCATCCAGTTGAAAGGGGTGACTAAAGTTTACGGCACGGGTCAGGCGGCCATGGAGGCGCTCCGGGGAATCGATATCAGCATCGGCCAGGGGGATTTCGTCGCCGTGATGGGTCCAAGCGGGTCGGGCAAGTCCACCTGCATGAATATTCTGGGCTGTCTGGATATGCCGACCGCCGGGGCCTATCTCTTCCAAGGCGTGGAGGTGGGAGAACTTTCCCGGGATCAACGTGCGCTCCTACGCCGTCATTACCTGGGCTTTGTCTTCCAGGGCTTCAACCTGCTCAGCCGCAGTTCGGCCCTGGAGAACGTGGAACTGCCCTTGATCTATCGGGGCCTTCCCGCCCATATGCGGCGGGTACGGGCCCGGGAGGCCCTTGATGCGGTCGGTCTCGGGGAATGGGCAACCCACACCCCGGCGGAGCTATCCGGCGGTCAGCAACAGCGCGTCGCCATTGCCCGCGCCATCGTGACCGACCCCGAGGTCCTACTGGCAGACGAACCCACCGGGAACCTGGATTCCGCCCGCAGTCGGGAAATCATGGAACTCCTTACGGCCTTCAACCGGGATCGCGGGATCACCATCATCATGGTGACCCATGACCCGGACATGGCAGATTATGCCGGACGCCGGATCCATTTTGTCGACGGCCTGATCGACAACGGCCTCTCAAAAGATGAGGTGGCATAATGTTATTTGAAACCCTTGTTCTGGCCCAGCGGGAAATCCGGCGTAACGTCCTGCGCTCCTCCCTGACGATCCTCGGCATCATCATCGGGGTGGCCGCGGTCATCACCATGGTGACCGTAGGCAACGGCGCTACAGCTAAAGTAACAGCGGATATCTCAAAGCTTGGCAGCAATCTTCTTCAGGTAAGACCCGGACAAGGTCATCGCGGTCCCGGGGGCGCGAGGACAAAGTGCAAAGACTTTGAAATGGCCGATGCAACGGCTGTAGAACGGGACATTCCCGGACTCAAAGCGGTGGCGCCCATCACCAACAGCGCCGGACAGGCGATTTACGGCAACCGGAACTGGTCCACCAGCGTCACGGGAAGCACGAATGCTTTTATGGAGGTCCGGGACTGGAATCTTGAATCCGGTCGAGGGTTCACAAACGGTGAGATGCGGGCCGGTAAGGCCGTATGCATCCTCGGCAACACCGTGCGCAATGAGCTCTTCGGCGGCCAGGACCCGTTGGGCGCCACGATCCGCCTTCGTAAGATCTCATTCAAGGTCATCGGCGTATTCGAATCCAAGGGCCAGTCCGGTTTCGGAACGGATCAGGATGACTTTGTACTCATCCCCCTGCGCACCCTACAGCGGCGTCTTGCAGGAAACACGGACGTCAAGGCCGTCTTCGTCTCGGCGAGAGAGGGCGTTTCCACATCCAAGGTCAAGGCGGATATCGAGCACTTGATGCGGGAGCGTCGTCACATCGCGACCGGCAAGGAAGACGATTTCAATGTGAGAGATATGCAGGAAATAGCGAGCACCCTGACCGGCACGACCCGTGTTCTCACGGGACTGCTGGGCGCCGTAGCTGCCGTCAGTCTTCTGGTGGGCGGCATAGGCATCATGAACATCATGCTCGTATCGGTGACCGAGAGGACACGAGAGATCGGCACCCGGCTCGCCATCGGGGCCCTGGAGAGAGAGGTGCTGATGCAGTTTCTCGTGGAGGCGGTCGTGCTCTCTTCCTTCGGTGGTATTTTTGGTATCGCTATCGGGCTCGGGGCCGCCGCCTTCGGCGCCCGGGCACTCGGGGTCCCCTTTGTATTCAATCCACAGATCGTCCTGATCGCCTTTGCCTTTTCAGCCGCCGTGGGCGTCCTCTTCGGCTATGTCCCGGCTCGAAAGGCCGCCCGATTGGATCCCATCGAGGCCCTGCGACACGAGTAGTCGCCCGGCCATGTGTAAACCCCAATGCTACAACTTTGGGGTAAAGCATCCTGACCAGTAAAACAAATTTTAAAACTGCGAAAAATAACTCTGCGGCATTCTCCAGATTTTCGATTTTGAGCATTGAAGGTTGATCATTTTCTAAAGCGCGCATAGAATAGTCTGACTTGTCTTCATCCCGATTCAAACAGAAGGGAGCATATCGTATGTCTTTTCCGTCCGACGCCGAAAACGTCATTGCCGCCCTGGATGAATATTACCGGGAATCTCTTTCAGGCGACAAACCCGTCATCAATCAGGTCCCTCTCGAAGAACTCGTCAAGGATCTGGATCTGACGACGCCTGTCACCAATGGGGGACTCTCCGGAGAAACCCTCCGGCGATTCGTCGAGAAATACCTGACCTACACCACCCGTCTCCATCACCCGGCCTACCTGGCCCATCAGGTCGCAGCCCCGCATTATGCCGGGGCGCTCGGATCGCTCATTGACGGATTTACCAACAATGCCATGGCGATCTACGAGATGGGACCCGGTGCGGCAAGCATAGAACATTTTGTCCTTGACTGGTTTCTCGAAAAGGTGGGCTGGACACCGGCCCCAATAAAACTCGGGGAGCACGGAGACCGGATTTTCGGTGGAGGCGTACTGACCCACGGCGGGTCCCTTGCTAATCTGACGGCCCTTCTTGCCGCCCGGAGCCACGCCTGCCCGGAGGTCTGGGAAAAAGGGAATCCTGGGAATCTGGCCCTTCTGGCCCCTGAAGAATGCCACTACTCGATCGCCAGGGCGGCCGGTATTTTGGGCATTGGACATCGATCCGTTTATCAACTGGAGGTAGATCACCGGGGTGTGGTCATCCCCGATCGATTGCCTGCCGCGTTCAATCGGCTCCGGAATGACGGAAAAAGGGCGATTGCACTGGTTGCCAACGCATGCAGCACGGCGGTCGGCCTCTATGATCCTCTGGATGAAATCGGCCGGTTCTGCGCAGGCCATGATTTGTGGTTTCATGTGGACGGGGCCCACGGTGCCGGAGCTCTCCTCTCCGAGAAACACGGGTCACGAATGAAAGGAATTGAATTGGCCGATTCCATGGTATGGGATGCCCATAAGCTTCTTCGAACCCCCACCCTTTGTGCGGCCGTGCTGGTCAAGGACTTTCGGACCCTGGATCACGCCTTTCAGCAGGAGGCCAGCTATCTTTTCCATGAAAAGGAACAACCCGGCATTGATTTCATCCATCGCACCGTGGAATGCACCAAGGCTGGGCTGGGTCTGAGGTTCTACCTGGTTCTGGCGGCGCTCGGTGAGCGGGGATTGAGATCCTATATAGACCGGCAGTTTCAGCTCGCCATGGATGCCTGGGAATTCATACGGAAGCAGCCCGAATTCGAGTGTCCGGTCACCCCCCAGAGCAACATTCTCTGTTTCCGGATGATAGGCAGTGACCAACTCCAGTTGAACATTCGGGAAAAGTTGACGGCACAAGGTCGATTCTACCTCTCAACAACCGCCTTTCGGGGCAAAAGATACCTCAGGGCGGCCTTCATGAATCCGAACACGACCCTGGAGGATGTCGAGCGGCTTATCCGTAGCATCAGAGAACTCGGAAAGGAGAATTAAAGGCTCGCTGGATCTTTAGAAGATTCGGGCGCGACTTCCCATTTTTTATGGGGGATGGGCGGTCAATGGCTTGACATGATAATCCGGGAGTTACCTTCCTGCAGGAGATTGATAAGATCGCAAAATCGCAATTCTAAAGATCTATATCGTTTCAAAAACGCTACCATATAACACCATCTCCCTTCTTTCTTCGGACAGGGTAGCAATTTAATCAACCGATAATACGGCGTTTATTAGTATTAGGAGAATAGCATCCCTTTCACGGCACACGAATTGCTATTCAAATCAACAAATTCAAACAATTCCGGCCCGGAGGAACTAATTTTTCTCAGGCCAATGTTGTGACTTTTTGGGGTTTAGCCCCCTCGGAAGGTAGTAAACACTAACAAAACAATCGATACATTTTGAAAGGACTTTACCAAAAAGACATGAAAATTCTAGATGACCTTTTATCGACACTCGACCTTGACGCACCCGTGAGAGACATCCGCCAGGGAATATTTCATACAGGTATTCTCACCCGGTACTGCGGGCTCGCAGCGACATTACCCCGCGATGCCCTCCGCGAGGATCCTCCAATGGTCACGGAACCCGGTTCACTTTTGAACAAAAGCGCATGGGAACTGGTCCAAATGGTCTATTCCGAGAAAATTCTTGAGGCGGCCATGGGGATGGCGACCATTAACTCACTTCTTGAACTCAAAGAGGAATCCTGCGTCGAGTTGAATGCCGCAAACCTGATTCTTGAAAAAGGGCAAGGCAAAAAAATCGCAGTTGTCGGGCATTTCCCATTTATCCCGAAGATTCGTAAACATGCAAAGAAACTTTGGGTTATTGAAAAGAACCCGCAGGAGGGAGATTTCGATGAAGCTGCGTCGGACAATCTGATTCCCAGCGCCGACATAGTCGCCATCACCGGCACTTCTCTTACAAACCACACATTTGAACACTTGATTGGGCTTTGTGATCCTAAGGCCTATGTCGTGATGCTTGGAGACACGGTTCCTCTCTCTCCGATCCTGTTTGATTATGGGGTAAACGCCGTCTCCGGGACGAGGGTGATGAATCCGGAATTGGCATTAAGGTGTATCAGCGAAGGCGCAAATTTCAGGCAAATTCAGGGTACAAGGCGGCTCACCATGGTGCCCCGATAAAAGTAAAAAAATCCGTTTTGGCGTCTTTCATGAATAGCCGTGAATACTCATGATTCTTGTCGCCATATCCATAAGCTGAATGGAAAGGATGTCGGTAAAGGCCGCTGCGCTGGGACTATTTTCAAAATCGATATCCGCTACAACACCTGCGACCTTGATCTCAAGAGAAGCTCCCCCGATATTAATCGGTTTTAAGTGTAAATATTTCAACGCCCTTCGCAGAGCCAGCTTTGCTTCATCCTGAGGTGTCATGGGCAACAGGGCGACCAGTTTGTTCTTTTTCAATTCACCCACGACATCCGATTCCCTGAAAATCTCGGCCAATTTATGCAATAAGGCATCAACGACCTCATGATTTGTAATCTCCCCGGATTTCGGTTTGGCTTTTGCCCGAGCCTTTACAAGAGAAAAGCCCAGAGCGGAAAAAGGGGTGCCATAGCGCTTCGATCTCGCAATTTCTTTATCGAAAAGAGTCATCAGGCCCTGAGGTCGCATGATACCTGCCAGAAATCCTTTCTGGCTCTCGCTGGATTCCCTCAAACGACCCTGGTTGTTTATTTCGGCATAAATCTGCCCGAAATCGTTTTCATCGATTTCATGAGATTCGACTTTTACACGGATGATTTTGAGAAGATCCCCAAGTTCATCTTCTTCACTGACGCTTCGCTCTAAGGTCTCCAAAACGGTCAATTGCTTTGCATGCTCGTTTTCACTTTGCTGAGATTGAGACCTTAGCCATTCAAGTCTCATCTTATCCAGGAGGTCATTCATCCTCTGGTTGAGTCTTTCTTCCAAACGAGTCAGAACGTCGTCTTTGATGTCCATCTTGCCCAGATTCCGGATAAGATTAGACTTGATTTCGGTCATCACATTATTGAAATGTTGTGCACCCTCCGGAGCCTCATCCCGGGTCATATCCTGGGTCGCTTCTGACCCGGCCCTTTCCACATAATCTACGAGAAGATCCGTCAACAACTTCTCATCGCCGCCACTTTTGCGAATCTCGGATGCCAGATAGATAAGTTCGGCCGACTGAACCGGATTTTTTTTGACCTCCTGAATGATGTCTTCTCCTTCAACGCCGATCTCTTCGGAACTCTCCGCTAGAATGTCCGCCAATTCCTCGCTTTGAAGTTCTCTGCCCAATTCCTGGAGCAGGCTCATATATTCGGTCAGTTCCATGCCTTCCTCAAGGAGGGCGGCCTTGATCTTGGGAAGAAGACGTTTGAGTTCATCGGCCTCGGGAATCATTCTTCGTAAAATTTGAGCCAACCGCGAAACGGAAATATCGCCTGACTTGTATTCTTCCTTGATGAGTTTAATAAGGATCTTATCCGTTATTTCATTGGCTTTTCCATATATTTTTTCTTCATTCGAGTAGGCGATCCCCAGGGCTTTTTGGGCCTCGATTCCCTCAATGAGTTTTTTACGCATTTCGACAAGAGCACTCGCCATCTCCGGTAAATCCAGGTCGCCCTCTTCCGACAGGTTTTTCTCTACTTCCTGGTCTATGACTTCGAGTTGTTTCAGAAGGAACAATCCGGGGCTCTGACCCTGGCCCTCGTTTTGTTTCGCCGTATTGATGTCAGCGGCAATCATCTCTTTCGAAAGGCCTTTCGGGCTTTTCACAAGGTTTTGGAGATTGAGGGTCTTTGCAAATTCCTCCATGAGGAGGCTTTCCAAGATAGTGTCCATGAACATTTGTTTTGTCCTAGACTGGGCCTCATCCATGATTTGAGGAGTCACTTTATTTAGAACTTCACGGGATACAATTTCATCGTCAGCGGTAACTTTCTGATAAAAAACATGATTGAGCTTTATATTAAGGACACCCTTTCGGAATATGGCATTATTCATTGATTCCGCATTCGGGTATTGGTTTAGAGCGGTCACGACTTCAAAAAAGAGAGGGATTTCCTTTTTTTCCAAACCGTTGTAGAAGGAAACAGACTCGATACCGGCTTTCTTAAAATGTGTGACCATCCTATCCACATTGATACGAGAGTCCAAAGGCTCTTCATCCACATAGAATTGTTCACGATTCAATATGAAGACCAGTGGGGACAACTGACCGAGAATCTTGCCCAACGCCTTATACACCCCCTCAATCGATTCCTGGAAGTAAGGGTGGTTTGCCTGATACATAAACGCACGGTTGAACACAAGCGAGAGCGTGCGTCCGAATTGCGATAGTTGCATTTTACTGGGTCCGTTTTCTTTCATCGTACACCTTCCCATTGATACCTACGAAGGGGTGCAAAACACTGCTGGCATTGCCCTTCGGTGATCATTCTGTCTCTTGTAACTGCCCAGCTTTTTGAACCGAATTCAGCTATGGGTGGGTCATGGCACCTTCATTTTCTCACGATTCCCCGGCCTGTCCTTTATGCAGCCTTAGAGACGAGAAAGCGATCCCTGTAATGTTCCAGCGCATCCCGAAAATCACGGCATTTGGCATATCGAATTTCGGGGTCATAGGAGAGGGCCTCCAGGAGGATCTCATCCATTTCCTTGTTAAGCTTTGGATTTCGCTCAGAAGGCATTTGGGCAAATAGCTGGCCCTTTCTTTCCAGTTTCATGGTGAGCAGATCTTGAATCGAATTCATGCCCGGGAAAAGGGGTTCCGAAATCAACATCTCAAACAGCATGGTCCCGGTCGCATAGATATCCGCCCGACCGTCGACCTTCGAATTCAGTATCTGTTCAGGGGGCATATAAATGGGGGTCCCCACAATCATTGTCGACGTCTCGTCGGAACTCTTCGACACCTGGGCAACCCCGAAATCCATGATGATAGGCCGACCTGTGTGCCCTTCGATAAGGATATTCCCCGGTTTAATGTCCCTGTGGACGATATCCTGACTGTGGGCATAATCCAGGGCATCGAGCACGCTGATCACGATTTCGAGAGTTGGCTTCAATGGCAGGATTCGCTTTGAAGGCAGCACATTTTTTCTCGCTCTTTTGATATAATATGAGAGCGGATTTCCCTGCACCAATTGCATGGTAAAAAACAGAAATTCCCCGGTGTCCCCGACCTCATAAATGGGGATAATGTTGGGATGGGACAGGATGGCGGCGGCTTCCGCCTCCTGCTGAAAGATATTGGCTGTTGCGGGGGAAAGGATTGATTTGGGTAAAACCTTTACAGCGATTTGCCGTTTGAGAGTTCCTTGATAGGCAATGAAAACAGCCCCCATCCCACCCCTCGCCAATTCTTTCAAAATGGTCGAGGACCCTACCTTCTGGCCGATGAGATGAGACAAATTCATTTCCGAAATAGAAGCCAATGGTCGTTTAGTCCCCCTTATCCTTTACTTAATACACTACATAATATCTATCGGCAAAATTGAGAATCACTTAAAAGAATAGAATAGAAATTCCAAACGGGTGTCAGATATTGATTGAATCGATGATTCATATCGCATTTCGAGTTTCCTGATGGTCATTAAGGCGATTCAAATTCCCGCCGTAAACTGCAGGTTTCCAGAGATGAAAAAAATTCTCCCTCATCCCCTCTCCTTTGATGCCGGGATGCTTCTCGAAACGAAGACACAGACGCCTTCCGCCTTCTTCCCACCGAACAGCACTTGCAAAATGTCTGACAATAAAGCTTCCCCTCCCGGATGGTTCGGTAAGATTCTCGCCTGATCTCGGGTCCGGAACGGATTTAAAATCAAATCCGGAACCCTCATCCACCACTTCGAGATGAAAGTCGTTTCCCCACCGCCATCGGAGAGTAATCGTTTTGCGCCGGTCTTCCCGGTTACCGTGTTTCCAGGCATTCAGAGCGGCCTCCTCCAAGACCGAACGAAGGCGAACTTCAGGGGCATCGTATCCGCGTTCCTTCCATTCCAATTCGAGTCTCTGAAACAGTGCAACAATAAACCTTGAGAGATGATTACGGTCGTGCGGTTTCCATTTCTCCTCACAAAAATCATTTCGATGCTCGACCTCCAGGCACAGGAGGGTAATATCGTCCTCGGAAGTATTCGTCGAAGAGGGGATAACGATCTCATCGCTCATAGTGGAAACAGCCTCCAGCACTTTCCTCATCATATCAGAAACATCGAGCCCCTTGTGCCGGCTGATGACCTGAGCGACGAGATTTTTGAGCCCTTCGAATGAAATGACGGTATTCCTCTTTTTCCGGGGCATTTCCGTCAGGCCATCGGTATAAAAAATCAGTTTATCTCCCTTTTGAAGTTGTATCTCACCCGCCGAATAGGCAATGCCTTCCCGCACCCCGACAGGCATGTTGGTCCCGGCATCTCCTGCACCGGGAAGACAGTGAACCTCCTCTTCCCTGATCAGGAGGAAGGGAGGATGTCCTGCCGAGACATACCTCAGGGTCAGGGACTCATGGTCAATCTCCACATTCATGGACGTAAAGAAATCCTCATCTCTGAAAAGCCTTGAACGGCATAGTTGATCATTCAGTTCAGAAACGGTCTCTTCCAGTTTCTTGTGCCCGTTATGAGACAACATGGCATTGTGTGCCAGATCGGTGATAATACTCCGAAGTACACAAGCCACCTCATGCCCTGACTGATCCTTGAGACTGAGCACCGTTTTCCCCTTTTTTCGTCCCCCTTCTTCGAGCAGGTTGCGCAAAAAAAAGTGATCCCCGCCTTCTGCGTGGCAGGGGACCGAAACGGCGTCCGCAAAAAGGGTCAGGTTGTGTGAGAGATTGATATATCTCGGAAAGGAACCGTTGATCAAACCCAGGACATTCTTTGCCAGGCCGATATTGATGTCCTGTTTTTGTATGAGATTCTTCATATCTGTAATGTCCAGGAAACTCAGAATAATGTATTCCTGTTCATTTATATTCACCCGGGCGGTTGACTTTCGTATCTGAATTGACCGCTCGTCTTTCCTTTTCAGAATCGAGTCGATGATGCTGACCGGACTGTTCGACTCCTCCTGACCCATTTCTTGCTCTTCCAGACAAAGGTATTCCCCACAATCCCCTCCCACCAGATCTTCCGCCGGGCATCCGATCATCCTGGAGGCGAACGGATTGGCATCCACGATCTTTCGGGTCTCCGTGTCGATGATCAGGACCCCTGTCTGAATGGTCTTCATGATGGTTCTCAGCGTTTTTGCGTGATCTTCGATGGCAGCTTGGTTACGCTTACGCTCTGTCACGTCTCTTGCGATCACCAGGACAATTGTTTCCCCTTCTATCTCAACGGGAAAGGTGCTTAGCTCAACGATAACCTGATCCCCTGTCTTATGATTCAGGACAAACTCGTCAGGACCTGTCGCCTCTCCGGCAAAGTTCTTTACCAGAAGTCCTGCCGCTCTCAGTAGATGCTCAGGGAGAAGAAGATTCGTTTCCAGAAAATTTTTTCCTGACAACTCGTCTCGGCTGTATCCAATCAGGTCCTCGGCAGCCCTGTTGCCGTCCAGGAAATGCCCCTTCAGGTCCCACAGAAAATAGGCATCCGGCGCCAGTTCGAACAAAATATTCAATTTTTTCTCTGATTTCCTGAGCTTCTCTTCAGCCGCTTTGCGCGCGGTTATATCTATCCACGAAGCTACGCTTCTTCGGGTTCCCGGGATCATGTCCACCCTGATAAATACATCCTTTCTGTTCCCCACCCTGTCCACAAGCTTGAACTCGTACTCTGATGGAGTCGAAGTCCCATCGCCCCTTCGCTCGACATGAAATCCCTTCATCTTTTCCAGATCTTCAGGGGCAATAAACCGAGTCCACTTCATCTTTCCCTCGACGTCCTCCTTTCTGTACCCGGTCAGCTTTTCGCATTCTGCGTTGGCCACGGAAATGGTCATATCCTTTTCAATGATCAGAGTGGCGGCGCCGGTGTTCTCGAAGACACTCCGGTACTGCATCTCGCTTTCCTTTAGTTTATCCCGGGCCTTTTTCAACTCCTCTATATCTCTCCTTTTTATGATCTCTGCTTGCGCACTTCTGTATAGAAACAACACCGAAGAGCCCACCGCAAGGCACAAGAGCAGGATGATATAGATTCCGCTCCGAGGGGCCAACCCGGAGAAAATCGGGTTCATGGTTTCAATATTCTCCAGGTAAATCACGCTCCAGTCCGGTAAATGATCGAGAGGACTCCTATGGAAATGGAATTGATTACCGGCGGCGTCAACCGCTCGATTCGAGTTTTGTACCTCTACGCCGCTCCATTTCCACGGTCCCCTCCCAAACTGCCTTGTGGCGGTCATCTCAGAAATCGACGCCGGAGGAAGTTTCCACAGGCTCTGATAAAGCCATTTCATCTGGTTGGTCGAAAATATAATGCCATGAGGGGCTACAATGGCCCAGATCCCTTTACAGGCCGGGCTAAGATCCCTTTCCAATGCGTCAATGGGTGCCTTGATGACGGTCACCCCCAGAGGCAGGGCCATCTCTCCCCCGTAAACGGGATAACCGTAATAGACTCCCCGCCTTTCCGATGTGACCCCCAAAGCCATATAAACCGAAGGGTGTCCTTGCATGGCCCTTTTGAAGTATGGACGAAAGGCATAATTCTTCCCTACGAAACTCCCCGGTTCCCCGTTATTGCTGGAGGCCACCGTGTTGCCTTCGCCGTCTATCAAATAGCATACACTGGCCTCAAGGATTGTTTGAAAATGCTTCAGCACCGCGTTTGCCTCTATCTGAGTATTTCGGTCGCCCTCCACCAGAAACGCCCGCAGTGACTGAAGTCCGGCCAGGCTCTTAACTCCTTTCAGGTTCCCTGCAACATATAGAGACATCCTCATCTTGAGATCCAAGACATTGGAGGCCACCCTTGCCTCCGCCTCCTTGAGCGTTGAATCCCGCATGGAATAATAAAGAAATCCTCCTCCGGAGGTCGCAGAAACAAAAGCAAGCAATGCCAGGACCAGAAGGATTCTGTTAAGTTTCATAGTTGCACCGTCTCGCCTTTCTTCCCGGTCTGCCCTGTATTCCCGATCTTTGATCCTTCGCCACCCACCATAACGATCAAATTCTTCACAAAACCTATCAGCCCACTTGCCCGGGCCGAGATTTCCTTGGCGGCCGGGGAATAATTAATTGTCTGGAGCTTGGTCTGAAGCTTTATATTTCTAAACATTTTTCCTTCCCGGTCTGTCTCGGACGGCTTATGGGCAAGCTGTATCGCACAGCCGTACAGTTGTGTTCCACCCTCCGACGAAACGGTTTTTCCCTGACCCTCAACCTTTTTACGACGGGGTTCTAGGAACCCGTTCCAGCGGCTTTCCCTAAAATAACGGAATCTTCGGAAACAGGGTTTCAGGAGACTTGCTTGTGAAAAATTTATGCGGGAGTGGTTGCCCTATCGGTGCAGTGAGGAAGGGATGATCCATTTTTAAAAATACTAAAACGATTATCCGGTTGACTGTTTCCCACGCAAATCCCTAGGAAAAAGTATATTCCTATCTTGGGTACGAACTATTAGATCAGGCAGTGCTTAACAACACACAACGCCCTTTCATCCTGTTAATCTACACATTCATCGTCATTCTGATTGAAAACTTGAATCAAAAACGCCTGTAAGGTGGAGATCATATTTCCTTTCGTGAAAGGTAGCTAGGCAGAGCCGATTGGTGTGAGATGCAGTCAATCAAGGCGGGAATAAAAACGCGAAACCACCTGATAGGGTTTCGCTCGGTGAGGAGATCAGGCAACCCTCTGGAGCCATTCCCGAAGCCGATCCCTCATGCTTCTTATGAGAATTTCAATTCTGCCTCGGTGGGAATAGCGTGCCGATTCTTCCAGGGAAACGGCTTCAGGACAGTGTCGCAACTTTTGTTTGACAATAGCCATATAATCATCATGAAGGAATCTTCGATAGATCTTATTAATGGGAAAGCATCGAAACTCCGAATCGAAGATGGATGCACCCCAGTCTACGATATAAGGGGCATTTTCCGGGCCGACCAGGGTGTTAGGCGCCCGTTTCAGGTCACAATGGGCGACCCCTCTTTGATGGAATCGATCCACCAGATCTTTCATTTCATCAAAGAAGGTCTCTGATATTCTTTGTTCTCGCCCAATCTCTTCAAGGTTTCTGCCGGGAATCTCCTCCATGATCAGGGCGATACCGTCAATGATCCCGTAAAGGGCGGGAACCCCCTGGACTTCTTTCAACCTTCGTAATGCCTTGCCCTCTCTCCAGATCAGAAATCGTCCTATGACATTCCGAAACAGAAACCCGTTGGCGCTGAAATCCTTCACGACCGCCCGGACACCGCCCTCCTCAACCACCCACAGCGTAGGACGCGTGCTGGAATGTTTTCTCAGGACGGCAGAATTCCCGGTTGGAAGGTCTGTTAATTTTAATGCATCAAACATGGGTATCGACCCGAAGTTTCAGAAACCACAAAACGGAAAAGGCGAATCACACCGCAAAGGGCTTGTCAAGCAACCGGTGGGTGAAACACCGGGTGCCCTCGGAAAAATCCGTGACCGTGTGCCCGGTCCCCTTCAGCTTCCATTTATAGATCACCAGACCCTCCAGACCCACGGGGCCCCGGGCGTGGATCTTATGGGTACTGATACCCACCTCGGCACCCAGTCCGTAACGAAAGCCGTCGCTGAAACGGGTGCTGCAGTTCCAAAACACGTTTCCGGAGTCTACCAGATTCATAAAACGGTTCGCCGTTGAAGGGTTTCCCGTGACGATGGCGTCCGTGTGTCCGGAACCATAGGTATTGATGTGCTCGATGGCTTCATCCGGATCACGCACTACCTTGATGGATAGGACGAAATCCAGGTACTCGGTCCCCCAATCCTCTTCCGTGGCAGGTCGGACATCCACGATCGCCTCTGTCTTCGGACAACCCCGCAATTCCACATTTTGCGCTGCAAGACCCTCTCGCACCAAGGGCAGAAATTCCAGGGCCACCTCCTCGTGGACGAGCAACGTCTCTGCGGCATTGCAGACGGCAACATACTGACACTTTGCATCCACGACGATATCCCGGGCCATGGTCAAATCGGCCTCGGCATCCACGTAGACATGGCAGATCCCATCCGCATGTCCCAGAACGGGTATGTTGGAATGGTCCATGATATATTTGACAAAGGCGTTGGAGCCCCTGGGAACGAGGAGATCAATGCTCTCATCCATCTTGAGCATTTCATTGACGTCCTCCCGGGTTTCGAGTAACTGCAACCAACCGGCGGGAATTCCCGCCCCTTCACCGGCAGTCGCAATAACTCGAGCCAGCGCGCGGTTGGTATGGGCGGCCTCGCTGCCTCCCTTGAGGAGTACCGTGTTGCCGCTCTTCAGACACAGTGTGGAGATCTGAACCAACGCGTCCGGCCGCGATTCGAAGACCACGCCGATCACCCCGATGGGACAGCTGACCTGATAGAGTTCGAGTCCCTCGTCCAGTTCCCGGGCGCTTAGGGTCACGCCCACCGGATCCGGTAAAGCCATCAGACTCTCGATCCCGCTTATCACTTCATCGAGCTTTTCTTCATCAAACTTCAAGCGCTTTAGCAGGGGCGGCGCCAGATCATTTTCACGGCTGAACGCGAGGTCCTTCTCGTTGGCGTCGAGGATGCGCTGTTTATCTTGAGACAAGGCCTCTCCGATGGCCTGAAGAGCCCTGTTTTTTACCTTCGCCTCAATAGCGGCTAATTGAATGGAGGCCGCTTTCGCGGCCTTTGCGGCTGCTTGGATATCCATGGTTCTTGTTTCCTCTCAAATTGAAGTCAATTCAAACAAAAAAATAAACCCCTGATGAATAACTGAAACCTGCAGGCCAAGTCAACATCAAGGATTTTATGTGCATCAAAGATATGCTCAAACGGGATTTTCTTTCCGGACATCTTTCATAATCATCAACTTCTCAAAAAATTCATAGGCACCCACAAGGCTGCGATAAAATTTGGGTCCCACTCTCAGGCAACCTTAAGCGGCAGGCAGACACAGAAGGTACTTCCCCTGCCCATTTCGCTTTCGATGAGGATCTTCCCATTGTGTGCCTTGACGATACTGTTTACGATGGCAAGGCCCAGGCCCGTGCCGTCTACGAAACGCGTCTGATCGTTTTTTATCCGATAGAATCTCTCCAGAATCAACTCTTTTTCTTCCTCTTCGATTCCGATACCCGAATCCTCGACCTTGATACAAAGATAACCGTTTTTCACCAGCGCCGAGACCGTGACGCGACCCTCTTCAGGCGTATACTTGACGGCATTGCTGATCAAATTGGAAACCACCTCCACCATATTGTCCCGGTTGCCCAAAATAGGAGGCAGATCGGGAAGCGATTCCAATGTAAGACCAATCTGTTTGGCCTGAGCCCTGGGCTGAAAAAAGGCCACCTGATCTTCCAGAATCGGGGTCATATTCAGCTTTTCCTTCTCCTGATTGATCAGGCCGGACTCAATCTTTGCCAGATCCAAGAGCTCTGAGGTCAAGTGCACCAGGGATTTGAGCCGCTCGGACGTTCGGTCAAGTATTTCCTTCTGTTTTTCAGTGACATGACCGGCCAGACCGTCTACGATCAGTTTGATCTGCATGAGGACCGTATTCAGCGGGCCACGGATTTCATGAGCGACCATGGAAACCAGATCGGACTTCATCTGGTCCATTTTTTTTAACATCGTTATGTCATGGAGGACCGTGACGGTCCCCAGATTCCTTCCCATTCTGTCTTGGAACGGAACACACCTCACGCCCAGAACCAATTCTTCAATTTCGCCCAAATGTCTATAATTGATTTCCTTCGTTATCTCGGAGTATTTTTCTTCAGGCATGGCGAGGGCCTGATCAATCATCTTCTCCATTTCTTCATTGCGAATGACATGTTCGGCCGGTTTACCGATGGGCTCTTCACCATCATAACCGATCATTTTCAGGAATGCCGGATTGACCAGAGCGACCCTCTTTTCACTATCGGTCGCCATGACCCCGTCTCCAAGATGATTGATGAGGACTCCCATTCGGGACTTTTCGTTCGTAATACCCTGGAGGGTACGGAGGTATTCAATGGCTTTGGATATGACCAGTCTCAGGTCCTGGGGTGAGAAGGGCTTGGACACAAAATCGAAAGCGCCCTTTTTCATTGCCTCTATGGCATGATCCAGGGTAGCATAACCTGTGATGACAATGACAACCGTGTCAGGATCCGCGGTTTTGAGAGGTGCCAATACTTCGAGGCCGGAGAGGCCGGGCATCATCAGGTCCAGGAGGATGATATCGAAGTGCTCCTGCTCAATCATCTGCAGGGCCTGAAAACCGCTTTCTGCGACCTCCGCATGAAAACCGTCCTTGATGAGCATCTGATGGCAACCGTCACGGATGCGTTTTTCATCGTCGACCACGAGAATTTTTGCCTTGAACGTGCCGTCGTTTTCCCCTTGCAGCCTCATACTTCCCCCGTATTCTCCTTACTCTCCCTCGACAATTTTCTGTCCATCCATGATATCATCGGAAGCCCGGTAAAGTGGAAGTTCAACCACAAAAACCGTCCCATCGGGGCGGGTATCCTTAACCGAAATGTCACCACCATTCTCCTTGATAATGCCATAAGAGGTGCTCAGGCCGAGACCGGTGCCCTTGCCCGGTTCCTTGGTCGTAAAAAAAGGATCAAATAGCCGGTGCATATTTTCCTCCGGAATGCCGCACCCTGTATCCGAAACCTCCAGGTAGGCCTTTTTTTTCAGGACATCCCGATAGGTTCGGAATCTAAGGGTCCCATGGCCGTCCATGGCGTCTCCGGCATTCATAATCAAATTGATGATGACCTGGGTGATCTGGTTTTTATCGGCATGGATCAACATCATGTCATCGGACATGTCTTTTTCAACAATAATGTTTCCGAAAATGCGCTTGTCCCGAATGAGATTAAGGCTCAAATCTACGAGGGAATTAAGCTGGATAATGTTCTTCTTGGGATTGTTTTGTCTGCTGTAGGCCAGAAGATTTTTAACAATTTTTTTGCAACGGCGGACATCTTCCGTGATATTTTTCAGGTTTTCCATGAGAGGATGCCCCTCTTTAATGCTCTCCAGGGCCAGGTCCGCATAGAAAAGGATGCCGGTCAGGGGATTATTGATCTCATGGGCCACACCGGCCGCCAGTTGACCCATGGAGGCCATCTTTTCGGACTGGGCCAGTTGGGTTTGAGTTTGTCTTAATTCCTGCTCAACGGCCAGTTTTTCTCTGAGATCGTTAAAGATGCCCATAGTAGCCACCTCTTGATCCCCCTCGTAAATAATAGAGGCATCCAACTCAACGGGAATTTTTTCCCCTTTCGAGTTAATGATACTGATTTTTGCTCCCTGCAGTTTACCTTTCCCTCCGAGCGTTTCATCCCGCAGTTTCTTCATGACTTCCCAGGCTCCGCCAGGCGGGTAGATGTACGCCACATTTTTCAACCGGTTCGCTTCTTCGAAGGAATACCCGAACAATTTTTCCGCAACCTCGTTCATAATCAGGATGTTGCCGTTTCGATCCGCGGCTACGATAGCACTGGCCGAACCATGAATGATCTTCTCCAGAAATTCTTTGGTTTCCTTCAGCTTTTTTTCCAGCGACTTGAGACGCGTCACATCCCGGACGCTCTCCATGATGTAGATGATATCCCCGTCGTCATCCAGTATGGGTGAAAAAACGCGATCTTCCCATCTCGTGTCCCCGCTTTCAGTGAGGATTTCCTCCAGATTTGAGTGTCCTCTCTTGTCCGCGAGAACCCTGGGAAAGGGGCACCGCTTCCGGGCGCAGGGTTTCTTTGAGTTATAAAAAACCTCATGACATTTTTTACCGATGATGTTGTTTAGAGGGCCGTGTTGATCCAGGAAAACTTGATTGGCATGAATGATCACTTTGTCGGTTCCAAGGATCAGGGTAGGAAAGGAAAGAGAGTCAAAGACCCGGATTCTCCAGTCGATTTCTTCACGCATTTTGCTGTTCATATTCGACTCCGGTCCTGCTCTTTGGGTGGATGACGCTTCTTAATAGATCTTTTTGGTATTTCAAAGATTTCCTTCAAAACGGACTTGGCCGGTTCCGACTTTTTTTCAGGCAGCACGAGATAAATAGAGGCCCCTGTGCAAGCTGCGGCAAGAATGGAAATCGCCGATTTATTCAAGGCATTGAAGGCCGTGTCTAAAATGCCGTATCGGTCACCGAAATGGGGTCCCTGAAAATGTATCATCTCCACAGGGGATATAATGTGGGTGGAATCTCCCTGCCCTTCGGGAAAAAAAGGCCTGGATTGTTCGAGAATGATTTCATGTTCCCGTGCCTCCATGAGCAGATAAACGTGGAATCCCCCGCCGAGCGCTTGCTGGATGAGAACGAGAACAAAGTGCGCGACGGCATGCTCCAGCGCCTGGATATTTCCCCCCCACTCGGCCAGTTGCCCCGGTGGGACAAATATCTCCACCAGGGAAAGACCCTCGGAGACTTGAAAGCCATAGGTTTTGACCTTGGGTTCCCAATACACCGCAATCGTCTCCACACTTTTTTGTCCGGACAATCGGGTATTTTCTTGAACCCTTGCGGAGGAGCTCTTCGAGGGGAAAATTCTCTTCTCGTCCTTATGAGAAAAATCATCCATACTTTACACTAACATTGCAACTTTAGGATTTACCAAGCAATTTCACTTACCACGAATCTAATTCTTCACAGAGTTCTGCCCCTCGGGCAAAACCAGGCACTCCTCCATGGTTGTAGAGGCTTTCTCCAGCAGTGCATAGTCCGTAATGAAAGTCAAAGAAGATATGGAGGATGCCAAACCATAAAGCGGAAGGCCTGCCTTGCCGAAAGCATACAAGGACAAGCCAAGTACCTCGAAAGAAAAATGATGAGGGAAGAGGGATAGGGCGCCTACCGCAGGAATGAAAAAGATATGTTTATTTGGAAATCCGTCAGGCTGGATAAGAACTTTTGTATCGTACGCATCTTCGGCTGCAACACAGAAGGCCGTCTCACAGAGTGTTCCGGTACACACACTGGACAGAAAAAAAATATTGATCCTGCTCGAGGTCAGCTTTTCCCAAATCCGCCATCGGTGGGGTTCAGCCTCCGGCAGGTGCTGCAGCTTTACAAGGGCAAGTTCTGAACTCAGTTTCATGCCCCCTATCATGACCTTTCTCATGACGTCCGGTACGATACAATGTCAAAAAATTCACTTCAGCCGAGATAGTGTCCTATGATTTCCATAAGTTCGTCCAGATCAATCGGCTTTGGAATAAATTCATCAGCCAGGGAGGTTTTGCCGTCAACATGGGTATAATTCGTTGAGGTTACGGCTTCCCCTACAGCCGTCAAAAGGACCACGGTGATATCTTTGTACTCGGGATCATTCTTCAGTTCATCGCAAACCACATAGCCGTTCTTCTTGGGCATCATCACGTCCAGTATAATCAGGTCGGGCCGCTCTTCCTTGATCCTCTCCCATGCCATCACGCCATCATAAGCCTTGGCGATGCGATAGTTTTCGCTCTCCAGCTTCATGGAGACGGCTTCCACCAAGTCCGGATCATCATCCACAACCAGAATAAGCTTTTTTTCTCCCATGCCAATTGCCTCCTTAAAAAACAGCATTCACAACGCCCTGAGTTGGGCATCCGTTAGTCATTCATACTATACCTGAGGTCTGGGAAGGAGTCCAGCCCTCTCCACGATCTCGGGCACCTTTTGTTCCCATTCAATGGCCATGATATGGAATCCTCGAACACCCTCCACCTCTTTCAGCTCTTCGATGGTTTCCACACACATCTGAATGCCCTCTTCAGCCTGTTTTTCCTTCGGCACACCGGCCAGGCGTTTCACCACCTCATCGGGAACGTCCATGCCCGGGACCTTGTTCTTCATATACTTGGCCATCCCGGCCGACTTCATGGGCGTAACCCCCGCCAGGATACTGACCTGTTCATGGAGCCCGCGGTCTCTGACGCCCTGCATCCACTGTTTGAACTTGTCAATATTGTAGATACACTGGGTCTGAATAAAATCCACACCTGCCTTGACCTTTTTGGCCAGGCGAGCAACCCGCAACTCGAAGGGATCGGCAAAGGGATTGGCGGCGGCGCCGATGAACATCTTAGGCGGATTCTGGATGTCGTCCCCCCCCTGGAATTTTCCCTCTTCGCGCATGATCCTGACCATTTGGACAAACTGGATGGAATCGATGTCATAAACATTGGCCGCCATGGGATGATCCCCAAAACAAGGGTGGTCTCCGGACAGACACAGCATAGTATTGATGCCGTGCGCATAGGCACCGAGGATATCGCTCTGCATGGCCAAACGATTACGGTCTCGTGTAACCATCTGGAGTATGGGGTTGAGCCCCATCTGCTTCAGAATAATGCACGCGGCAAGACTGGACATCCGCACTACGGCCGTTTGGTTGTCCGTCACATTGACCGCATCGACCGAACCCCTGAGCAGTTCTGCCTTCTCTTTGATTTTTTCAGGCACCGCACCCCGTGGAGGCCCACATTCGGATGTTACCGCCAACTGACCCGATGACAAAACCTTTTCAAGTGCACTTTCCGTTTTCATTGTGCCAAATCCTCTCTTATGATTTTTCGGGGGCCACCGTCCCGGCTCGTTCGCCAATCCTTTGCCTCCATAATCTCTTCGTATTTGTCTTCCTGCCCCAGGGCCTTGAGACGGTCCCAAATGAGTTGCCAGACGCAATCCACCTCGGGATTGATCTCGCACTTTCCGTTGGTTGACCCCCCGCAAGGGCCGTTCATAAGCCTTTTCGAGCATCGGGCTATGGGACAGATTCCCCCGGTCAACCCGAGAATGCAGTTGCCGCATCCCTGACACCGCTCCGCCCAGACCCCCTGTCGTTCGGAGGCCCCCATGAATTCAGTATTCAAGGCCGGGAACACGGGCTTATCCTTGAACCGCTTAGCCACTTCCTGAACGCCGCATCCGCATGCCATGGAAAGCACGGCATCGACCTGATCAATGACGTTGACGAGTTCTTCCACGTATTCCGGGTCGCACTGCCTTTCAAGGGTCATTTCCTTGATCTCAAGCATTTTACCGCTCTGCATGCAGGCCATCTGAAGGGCCGAAGACAGCAGGCCGACTTCCTTTCGGCCGCCTGCCGCGCAAACGGTGACGCATTCGTTGCAGCCCACAAGGAGAATACGGCGGTAAGGTTCGATGTATTCGATGATCTCCTCGATCGGTTTCCGTTCGGCAGTAATCATTGCTTTTGCCTCTCCTTTGTTTAAAACATCGTGCTAAATTTAATAAATTTTGTGACCTATTCCATCATGATTGTCTTCCATTGATCCCGGATACTATAGACTTGGTCTTGAAAAAAAATAACTGAATAGATTCATCCCTATGCGGTGCTGGAAGGTCCCAAAAACGCCGTCTTTCAACCCCCTATTCCTTCCCGTATCCCGAAGGGCCAGGGGTGGATACTTTATGAACCCGCGGCTTCCCGCATCCCGGACCCTGCGGCGACCTTGATCGGGTTCGGGCCCAGCTTGCGAATCTTTTCCGTAAATTCAGTGGCGGTTCGGGCAAAATATTCCCCCATCCCGGCGGACATGGTTAGCATTTCCAGTCTCTCTCCACCAATGCCGATCTCATCCAGGAGCTTCTTCACATAGGCGACGCGTCGGGCTGCATTCAGGTTCCCGTTCTTGAAATGGCAGTCCCCTTCGAGACAGCCCGCCACATAGACCCCGTCGGCGCCCTTTTGGAAGGCTTTCATCATGTGGATGGCATCGACCTTTCCGGAGCAGGGCACCCGGATGATATTCACGTTTGGGGGATAACACAATCGCATGCTGCCTGCCATGTCTGCGGCAGTGTAAGCACAATAATGACAACAAAAAGCCACAATAACCGGTTCAAAAGTTCCCATTATTCCATGATCCTTTCAAAAAGCCCGTTCAGTTTAGCCATGATCTGATCGTCTTCGAACTGCATCAACTGGATCGCCTTGGCGGGGCACTCCGCGGCGCAGACACCGCACCCATGACATTTTGCCGGATCGATCTCAGAATAACCGTCCGCGTTGATAAAAGGCACATCAAAAGGACAGGCGCGGACGCAAATCAGGCAGGCAGCGCATTTATCGCGGTCAACGCGGGCCACCGCCGCGCCGAGATTGATGACGTTTCTGGCCAGGAGGGTCTGGGCCCGCCCCGCAGCCGCCTGGGCCTGGGCGATGCTTTCACGGATCGTTTTAGGGGCGTGGGCCGTGCCGGCCACGAAGAAACCGGGCACCGGCAGATCTACCGGTCTCAGTTTCACATGGTCCTCCAGAAAAAAACCGTCCGATGTCCTGGGCAGACGAAAAATCATCGAAAGGTCTTCGGTCCCTTCGTCATCAGCCAACAGGCCGGTGCTCAGGGCCAGGCAATCCGCCTCGATCTCCAGGTCCCGATCCAGAACCAGTTCACGAAAAACAACGGAGACCTGATCGTCCTTTGCCTGAACCGTCGGCTTTTCATCCGCGTTGAAGCGGAAAAACTTCACGCCGAGTTCGCGCGTCTTACGGTAGAAATCCTCCTGAAACCCGTAGGTCCGCATGTCGCGATAGAGCACGGAGATTTGGGCGTCAGGATTGACCTCAAGAATTCTCAAGGCGTTTTTCACGGCGGACTGGCAGCAAATTCGAGAGCAGTTCGGATTCTCGGGGGTGCGAGAACCCACACACTGAATCATCACGACATTTTTCCAGGCCTTGACCCGATCCGGCTGATCATCAATCAAACGATCGAGATCGAGCTGGGTGACCACGGCCTCGTGTCGGTCCAGGAGATAGTCCGAGGGCCGGTTCGCCAGGGCGCCGGTAGCGAGGATCGTGACCCCGTGATTGATTTGTCTATAAAACATACGCCTTCCGACCTGGAGTCCTGTCTTGAAAAACCCCGGCATGCCCGTATGGTCCACGATAATGGCCCGGGTAATGACCTGTATATTTTCGTGGTTCGTGCTCCGGTCGATCAAGCCTTTCATATAGGCCTGGACATCCTCTCCCTCCAGGGTCCGGTGAATCCCCTTGGCCACACCGCCCAGCGCGTCGGACTTTTCGACCAGATAGACCTTAAAGCCCTGATCGGCCAAACTCAAGGCCGCGTTCATTCCCGCGACCCCGCCTCCAACGACCAGGACATCCTGATTCATGGGCAGCACGTGTTCGGTAAGGGGCCGGGCCAGGACAACGGCCGATGCAGCCATTCGCAGGGTGTCTTTGGCCTTATTCAGGGCCTCAGCGGGTTGATCCAGGTGCACCCAGGTGTCCTGATCACGGATATTGGCCATTTCGACCAGATACTTGTTGAGTCCGGCCTTGCGGGCGGTATCCTGAAAAAGGGTTTCGTGCGTTCGGGGGGAGCATCCTCCGATGACCACCCGGTTGAGTTGATTATCACGGATCATCTCCTGAATTCGCCCGAGAGACTCACGGGAACATCCACGACCGATCTCTTCTGCGACCACCACCTCAGGGAGCTTTCGCGCATAGGCCACAAGCTCTCCAACAGGGATCAGGCCACCGATATTAGAACCGCAGTCGCAAACAAAAACACCGAGTTTGGGCTCTTCATGACTCACATCCCTTTCCGGTGGAAACTCATCCTCGTCCTCTGGTATTTCTTCTTCTGTCCTGTACATGTTCTGAGCGGCCATACAGGCGGCGGCACTCGCCTGGACCATGGTTTCGGGAATGTCTTTTGGGCTCTCGAAAAGACCGCACACATAGATCCCCGGTTTGGATGTGGTCACGGGAGCGAAACCCGAGGTTTTGGCAAAGTGATGTTCGTTGAGTTCAATCCCAAGTTCCTGAGACAGCTCAACCAGATCCTGCGGAATACGAAAACCCGTGGAAAGGACCACCATGTCGAATTCCTCTTCGATAGGCGTATCAACATCTTCACCGGAGTAGGTAATGGACAACTTCTCCGCCTCTGTGTCGAATTCGACGGTATGCGGTCGGCTGCGGACAAAACGAACATCGAAATCCCTTTTAGCGCGCTGATAGTAAAGTTCGTAGTCCTTGCCCGAGGTCCTCATGTCCATGTAAAAGACCACGGTTTCGATATCATTCTGAAAACGCTCCTTGGTTACGATGGCCTCTTTTAGGGCGTACATGCAGCAGACGCTCGAACAATAGGACACACTGTCCGGGGTGAATCCGCGGGAACCCACACACTGTATCCAGGCGATCTTCTTGGGCTGCATGCCGTCCGAAGGACGCTTCAGTTCGCCGTGCGTCGGTCCGGACGCGGAAAGGATGCGTTCATAATCCAGCCCCGTCACCACGTTGGGAAAGACGCCATAGCCGTAACCGTCCAGTACACCGGGATCGAAGAGTTCGGCGCCGGGAGCCAGGACAATCGCCCCGACCTCCACTTCCTGAATTTTCTGAGTATCCTGTGGGAGAATGGCACCTGCCTGACAGACTTCAACCAATGCATCCACATTCCGACATTTCTCCATGTCAATGGAGAAGGCATTGGGCGTTGCCTGGGGATAGCGCATGCATGTCGGTGCCCGGTGATCCAGGCCAGGCGTGAAACGAACACACTCGGGAAATTTTTTCAGACAATCTCCGCATGCCGTACATTTTTCCGGATCGATATAACGGGGTTCGGTTGCGAGGGTGACTCTGAAGTTCCCCTCTTCCCCTTCGGTCTTAATGACCCTGGTCATGGTCATGAGATCGATGTGCAGCTGTCTTCCACTCTCGGCCAGGTGAGGGGAAAGGGTACAAAGATCGCAGTTATTGGTCGGAAAGGTGCGATCCAATTGCGTCATCAGGCCACCGATAGTCGGGGCCTTGTCGATGATTATGACGTCTTTTCCTGCTTCCGCAAGATCCAGAGCGGCCTTGATGCCTCCCAGGCCGCCACCCATAACGAGCGCTTTTTTACTATTCGGATAATCTCTATTTTCTTCCATGATTACCTTTTTTTTGCTTCTGATGATTAATGGGCGGTATTTAGTGGGTCGGATACTCTGAGGCCCCCGGTATGAGGTACGCCTGCAGAATCCCCTCGGCAATGTGGGACTGAATCAAAGATCAGCGCAGTCAAGGATTTCAGGGAGCCGATGTTCCCATCCCAATGTTATGACCTGAACGCCCTGGGCCACGCCTTTAAGGTTTTTAATCGTTTCACCGGCGATACGGATCCCTTCCAGTTCTCTATCCTTCGCCTGGCGCATCCTTTTGATCAGTTCCTCAGAGATAAAAATTCCAGGCTCATAGGTGGCCATATATCTGGCGATGCCCACCGTTTTCAGCAAAAAGACACTGGGAATGATCGGGACGCCCAGCCCTTTTGCCTTATCCATAAACGAGGAAAATCGGTCTAAATCAAAGACGGGAGGGGTCAGAACAAATGCAGCCCCTGCCTCCACTTTTAGTTGGGTTTTTTCGAGTTCCATGGCCAGTCCCTCGTCATCAGACCAGGAACCGATGGTACACCCCGTGGTAAAAGAAGGATTACCGTTCAGCTCAAACCCGGCCATATCCGCGCCTCGCTGCAAGGAATGAATGGCGCGGAAAAGTCCCAATTCGTCCAGGTCATCCACCGTCTTGGCATCGACATGATCTCCGGCATTCATGGGCTCACCCTCCAGAACGACGAAATTCTGAATACCCAGGACATGGGCTGCAAGAATATCGCCCTGAATGGCCATCCGGTTTCGATCCCGCCCATAGACATGGATGATCGGTTCGATGCCGTTTTGATGCATGATGGCACCTCCGGCCAAAGCACTCATCCTCATGACACCATTATCCATGTCCGGAATGACAACGGCGTCGATTCGCCCCTTGATGCGACGGGCGTTTGTCACGAGTTCCGAGATGTTCACCCCTTTGGGCGTATTCATCTCGGCCAAAACTACAAATTTTCCTGCCGACATTCGTTTCTGAAAGCTCATGATCCCCTTCCTTTTCTAACCGTCCAGATTTTTTAGATAATAAAAGGGTGCTATTCTATTATTGGAAACCGCGAGATAAGGCCTTCGCAAGCATCATTTGCTTGCCCACAGCATAAGTATCATACCGTTTTGGCAGTAGATTGTACTTCGGAAGCAACAGAATTCAGAAATGATCGCGTGAAATGAACGCCGGAATTGTACCTACTTGGCGGCCCGGAAAGCAAGAAAAAAATGACAAATTCTATTGTTACTCTCACCTGCCCCTCCCACCCCGGCTCGTCAACACACTCACCGGACACATAAATATCTTGGAGTCTGGTTCTAACGAGCCAAAAACATGACATGATTTGAGCCGTTTGAAAAACATTTTTTCCCGGCGAAAAAGCCCGGCTGCCGGGGTTTCTCCGCAGGGTCGTCCCCCCAAGTAGTTTTACCTGCACGAGCCTCCTTTTCTTGCACACCTACGTTTTTAATCGGCGACTAATCGAGCAGCACCAGGGCATCAACCGCCACGGGTCTGCTTCCATCCAGGATGACCGGGTTGATATCGATTTCTTTGACATGATCGTTTTCGAGACCGAGTCGGCCGAGATTGATCAACATCTGTGCCAACAGCTCCCTGTCGGCGGCCTCCATTCCCCGAACGGATTCCAGGATCTTGCCTGCTTTGATCTCTCCCATCATTTCCATGGCATCCCCTCTTTCAAGAGGGGCGACCCGAAAGGAGATATCTTTCAAGATCTCGGTGAAGATGCCTCCCAGGCCGAACATTACGCAGGGGCCAAACTGGGGATCCCGGGTCAATCCCATCACCAGCTCCCGCTTTCCCTGGATCATCTCCTGGACCAGAACGGCCTTGTCCTTTCCGTCCAAGTTGACGATGATCTCTCTAAACGCCGCCCTGGCCTCCTCTTCACCTCTTATGTCCACCCGAATCAAACCCATCTCGGTCTTATGAGAGACATCCGGCGAACAGCCCTTGATAACCAGGGGATAGCCGATTTCCCGGGCGGCGTCTACCAGAAGATCCTCACGATCCACCAGGACCTCTCTAGTCACCGGAATGTCGTAACCGGCGAGTATCTGCTTGGATTCATACTCCGACAGCGCGTTTCGACCCTCATTCAATGCCTTTTTGATGATCTCCATGTCATTCTCCTTATAAAATCGCTGCTCGATTTTATGTAACGCGACTTTGTCGCTTTAAAGGAGCAGCATATGCCCATTTTTTAAAACCGCATCCAACCATCCAGGGGGCATGTCCTTCTCTTTTCAAAAACGAAATAAACGTTGCCCGGGAAGGCGCACATGAACTCCCCCAGGGCCGGCGAAGCGCAACTCCGACAATCCCATGCACCTCCTTGTCCCAGCGTTCTCTACCTGAGGTTCCTCGCCGCCTTCGTTGCCCCGTTTTTATCGATTTTCCTCCGAGGCCCTCGTTTTTGAAAAGAGACGGTCATGCCCCGACACCGCTTCATTTTTTCATAAGATCAACACATACCGCCATCTTATGTACTCGACTTCGTCGCTTCAAGGGAACAGCAAATGCCCTTTTTTTAAAACCGCATCCAACCATCCAGGGGGCATGTCCTTCTCTTTTCAAAAACG